>Ga0180434_10000168_pt1 | contig 98936 bp, 126 predicted proteins | sample SS_ome_7_FD_132453 | JGI IMG/M metagenome (GOLD analysis project Ga0180434, IMG submission 132453) | Hypersaline lake sediment archaeal communities from the Salton Sea, California, USA - SS_1_D_2 metaG | ecosystem: Environmental > Aquatic > Non-marine Saline and Alkaline > Hypersaline >... | reverse complement strand
GCTCTGCTTCCTCTCTGATTTTCTCCATCTCTTTCCAGAATGCCACCATGATATCGTATTCAGGTTGGGTGGGAGACCATTTGAATCCAGGAGCATGGAGCTTTTTGGAGGCTTCCGCCATGCGTTCTGCCTCTTGACGTATCTTTTCCATTTCCTTCCAGAATACGACCATGATATCGTATTCAGATTGGGTAGGTGCCCATTTGAATCCAGGAGCATGGAGCTTTTTGGAGGCTTCTGCCATGCGTTCCGCCTCTTGGCGGATCGATTCCATCTTTTCCCAAAACGCCACCATGATATCATATTCGGGCTGGGTTATCCCCCATTTCCATCGAGGGATTCTTGAAATAGCGGTTGCCACATTTCCAGCATTCTCTGCCGCTTCTTTGGCCGATTCAGAAACCTCATCAAGTTGTCTTCCAAACTGCTCCCCGGTTATCGTTCCTTTTTCGTACTCCGCAACCAAAGCTTCAATCTTTTGCATGTATTCCTCGATGCCAGCTTCAACACCGAACTTCCTACCCGCAGCCACAATCTCGTCCCACGTCCTCTTAATCTGGTTGACGTAAGTCTGGAACTCACCGGGAATCTCGGAGAACTGTTCCTCTATTGTCGCCCAGGCTTCGGACATTCTTGCGGCGAACTTCTCGGGTTCCTTCAACGTCGATTCGGGGATCTTAATGGCAAGCGCATCGGCGGCGATCCCTTCGATACGGCTGAACGACACCTTCCAGTCTTCCTCGAATGCGGTCATCCAGTCCGGGAGTTCCTGACGAAGGACGTTCTTTGCGAACCAGCCGATTCCCTTCATCATCGCGTCCCAGCCCTTGCGCAGATTGTTGATCCCGGTGAGGAAGAAGTTCACGAAATTTTCGGCTCCGCCGATCATCGTATTGGCAGCGGTGACGAACGCATTGGCGAGCGGAACGAACCCCTGACCCGTAATGAAGTTGATACCCTCGATAATCGCATTGCGCGCGCTTTCGATTCCGAGCCGAAAATAATACGCCATCTGGTCACCGACCCACTGCAGCGACTTTATCAAAGGGGCCCAGATGACGGAACTAGCCCGGAGCAGGATTCGTCCGATGGTGACCCACGCATCCTTCCATAAAACGATGAGCGATTTTGCGACTTCGGCGCTCATGGTCAAGAATGCCTTGAACACTTCCCAGTCAGTGAAGGTGTTCTTGAGCGCCGTCCATACCGCCTGCAAGCTCAAGAGGATGATCTCGGTTGCTCTGGGGAAATCCGTGAGCAACATCGTCACTCCCTTGATTGCGTGTCCGATGACCGGGAGTTCCCTTAGCTTCTCTATCGCTCTGTCCACCACTCCGGCAAACGCGTCCCACCTGGTATAGAGCAGATAGACGGCTACCGAGATCCCCGCCAGCGCCAACCCGACGGGTCCCATCGCACCCACTAGGCCGATGAACGCCGTCGCGGCCGAACTTATTGCGGGCGCGAACATCATCAGCGGACCGCCCACGACCAACATCCCCCCGAGCACGGCAGCCAGTTTGACGAGGAATGCAAGGAGTTGCGGATGTTCTCTCCCCCAATCCCCGATCGCCTTGGCAATATCCCTGATTTTCTGGATCATGGGGACGAGAACTGGAATGAGGGCCTCCCCTACAGCGAGCTGGACCTCCTCCACCGCCGACTTCAATAGCTTCATCTGGCCCTGGAGGGTCGCGAGTTGCTTCTCCGCCATTTCGGCCGCCCGATTGGTTCCGGTGACATCCTTGGTGAGTTGCCTTATCGCATCGGAACCGGCGGAAAGCATCCGCATCATGGCGGGGCCGGCGCGGAGGCCGAATAATTTCATGGTCTGTTCGGTGGTGATCCCAGCCTTGTTCAGTGTCTCCACGATCTCGGCGAAGTTGTGCGTGGTGGGGGAAATGTCTTCCACAGTCAACCCCAGTTGGGCGAGAGTCCCCTGCACCTCGTTGGTGGGGTCCATCAATCGGGCGAGCGCTCCTCTTAATGCCGTGCCCGCCATAGATGCGTCAATGCCCGCGTTGTAGAGGATACCCAATGCGGCGGACGTCTCCTCCAATGAGTAGTTGAGTCCAGCCGCGACCGGACCGACATATTGCATGGATTGTCCGAGGCGCTCCATCGTCGCCTGCGACTTGCCGATAACCGCCGAATAGATATTGGACACTTTGGTGGCGTCCTCAGCGGCCATCTCGTACTGGTTCAGGGTGGAAACCACGAGCTGCGTCGTCTCCGCGAGCCCGCTCTGGGTGGCGGCGGCGAAGTTCAGGGTGCCGGGGAGGGCCTTCATCATCTTCTCGACGTCGTAGCCGGCGGAGTTATGGACAATCACCCCGGTGGAATACGTGTTGTCCTCTGTCTCCATATTGTAGACGTGTCCATGGTATTCCTGTCTCTCAATGGAGATAATGGGGAGATACACGTAATCCTCATCCTGCCAGAATTTCTCATACTTTATCGGTTTTGTACTCAGTGGGTGCCCGACTATCGCCGAAACGTAACGGGGGTTTGTCGTGACGATAGTGTAACTTATCCCTGAAATAGAAGAGTGTCCGCTAGGGAGCGTGGTTTTCCGTCCTCCCTTGTCCTCCCCTATCGAAAACACAATCCCCGCTTTCGCGGCCAATAGATTGATAAAATACGCGATATGGGGGGAAGTTGTGGTGGCACTAATACGGGTTCTTCCGTTCTCGACAAAATGACAGCCGTCTGACTGGAAATATCCCCGAAGAAACGCAAGCACATTGCTTTTCTTGGCGCGAAACATTGCAGGAGGGATGCGCTTGTGCTTCGCCCCTTTCCCGATCCATTCGGCGATGAGGGTGGCCAACGGGCGAGACCAAAATGCCACTTGTGTGCAGTTGGTCATTCTTCGCTCATAGGGAGCATACCCAATGCTCCGCACATATTCCATGAACCACATTTTCGATTTGGCATCCTTGCCTTTGTTTGAAAACGCACAAAAAACTCTTTCTTTATCAGCCCAACCATCCCCCATGATAAGGCCAAGGAATCGAGCGAAATCATCGTCAATCTGTCTCGGGAGAAGGTTATGCCTTTTCAGATGCCGTTTTGTTTTCCATGTGATTTCGACATCCTCCTCCCGCTTTATCTTCGGGATAAGGAGCGCGTCACCCTGGCGTAAGTCTTCCGTTCGTATCCATTCCGGTTCGTAGTTCTCGTAATATCGCCTGGTGCACTTTTCGTCGCTACAGTTTGGAGTGCATAAATGCTTGGAACTGCATCCTTTCTTCCTCATATAGGGTAAGCACTGTTTTGTCCTGACCGCGAGGATGGGGTGGTTCCCGGTGGCACGGAACGGCCGCATCATGCGCGGTTTTATCTTGTATACCTCTCCCTCGACGCATGGGCGGCTCGTATGCTCGTGAACCATTTGGCATTCGCCGCTGCTCGATATGACCTCATCTTCCTTAAATCCCCCTATCTTCTTTACTCGGTAGTCCCCACCAAGGATAAACTCGTCAGGCGGAAGACACGCCAAATAGTACATCGCGTCCCCCGCTTCTGACGCGGCGAAGATAGTGTCCTTCCCCATTTTCCGGGCAAACGTGCCTAGTTGTTGTAACTGTTCGGCCGAGGCCCCGGCGACCGCGCCCACGTTCGCCATGGAATACTCGAATTTCCTGGTCGTGTTCACGGCAAGTCCGAGCCCAGCTACGATAGCGCCACCAGCGACGGTCGCGGCCATTCCCATTTTGCGAAGCGACTGTTCGTTGAATTTCGACGCCTGCGTGAGGCCCTGCGTCTTCATCTTCGCCGACGTTATCCCGGTTGAATAGCGCGAAAGGGGCCCGGAGAATTGGTCGTGTATCTTGAGCTTGAGCCCGAACCCCTCGCTGAACGAACTACCTAGCGCCAATCCCACCCACCTCCGTCAATTTCTCGCTGCCTTAGCCGCCCTCGCATCGAGATTACTGAACATCTGTTGATCCCGGCGTGTCTCTTCCCGTTTCTCTTCGCGCCAAGCATAGAACTCCTTCCATATCGTGAATTCCCGGCTCGACATCCTAGCGCCGAGCTCAGCGAGCGTCATCCCCATTTTCTCAGCCAAGGTCAATGCGAAAATCGCTTCGTCATTTGCCTCGAAACCTTTCCCTCAATTCCTCCCTGAATTCGGGCCCAAACCCGGAAAGCGTACCGAGTTCCGTGGAAAGACGGTCGAGCACCGCACTGTTCCTTCCTAGAAGCTGTTCCTTGTCGGCATCGGTAAATATCGGAGTCCCGTTCTCGTCGCATACTCCATGAATGATGAGACTAAGCGTGAATGTCTGCGCCACCTCCGGGGTTACCGGGGCATTCTCCTGATGTTTCGGGTTCACCGTCTCCATAAGTTTCATTCTTTGCCGGTAGTCCAAGGGCTTCAGATACACCGTCACACCCCATTCTTCTATCACCGTTGACTTCAGCTTGCGGTCGTCGGCGGCGAAAATCGCCGAGCGCAAATCCTTGTTTGGTTGTCTTTGGGTACTCATCCATCGCTCCTTTTGTCCCTGCGGGACCCGGAGAGGGCCCCGCAGTAGTTCATCGCTACTCTACGCCCTCTTCGAGCAGCTGGCCCGTTCCCGTCAGGGTGACCGAGATGTCCTCGGGACCGTCCACCGGGACGCTGAAATCGACGTCCGCCCACGCGTCACCGTAGAAATACTTCGTGGTGTCGCTCTTCTGCGGGTAGAGATAGACGTCCTTCTCCGTGGTGCTGTTCACAATGTCGTACAGGTTCCCGAGGTTGGCCCCGTCGTAGTAGATCGACAGCGCCCCGCCCCAGTGTCCCTGGCCGCGGATGGAGTCGACCCACTCGTACCCTTGCTGGGGGGTCGGGCTCGTGTCCCGGTTGAAGTTAAGCGACCACCCGTGGAGTTGCGTGATGATACCGAGCCCCTCGATGATCGCGTACCCCCCTTTTCCGTGAATCTTAGCCAAGCCGTTTCACCTCCTGGCCTACATGAAGTGAATCGCGTCGAGCAGCCGGGCCGCCCTGTCAAGGTAGTCATGGCCCTGCTCGACCTTGTGCCTCCCGGAGTCGGCGATCTCCCGCCGCTCGTTCTCCTTCGGGAGCCACTCCCGTACCATCCTCGCGCAGTCGGCGGCGTCATCGTACGTCACCAGGTCCTGCCCCGGCACGAAGAGGTCGCCGATCTCGGTCCTCTTCTGCGTCAGCAGGAACCCGCCCGCCGCCAGCGCCTCATACACCCTCGGACTCAGCGAGTAGGGCTCGATGGTCCTCACCATCACCTTACCCTCCGGGTCGCGAACCACTTGCCCCGTCTTCGCGTCACGGTAGAAACTCTTGCTCTCATTGATCCTGAAATGGTTCAGGACGATCTTCGCCCACCGGTAGTACTTGATGACATCGAACTTCGTCAGCACCCTCGGCGTGTAGAACGGCTCCAGTTCCGGGCACTTGCCCTCCTCGATACTCGGGAACACGCCGAACATGCGGAACCGCAGCCGTTGCCCCTTCAGGTGGCTCACCAATTCCCGCAGGAAGTCGAGCCTCCCCGGAACCTCGGAGCCGACGAAGAAGAGGTCGGGCGTGTAGATGATCCTCTCCCACCGCTTGAGTTCGTCCGTCACTTCCCACTCATAAAGGGAATCGTAGGCGGTCGGCAGGTACCATGTGTTCGGGTTGAATCCCCGGTAGATCCTCTCACATGCTTTGTCGCAGGTGAACACGTAATCGAACAGCGGCGCCATCCTCGCCTCCAGGGCCACCTGGTAGGGGCTCTCGGTGAACCAGACCGCCTGCTTGATGTGGAGGCGGTCGCGGATCATCGCCGGGACCCACTGCGGTATGTACTGGCCCGTGATGTAGATGATGAGGTCGGGCATGGTCTGCAGCACGTTCACGATGAGCGATTTGCAGGCGCTGTTGTAGACGTCGTTGATGTCCACCCGCTTCGCCGTCCCCTCGATCATCTTCTTGACCGCCGTCCGGTAGAATTTAAGAATCGGTTTCAGGTCGAACGGCAACACATTGGCCTGACCGAGCTTCTTGGCCAGGGCGTTGCCGAGGCCGTGATATACATCGACAGTTGATATCCCGGGCTCAGTGGCCAGGTGAAACGAGTAAGATTCGCATTGAACCCTTCTCGCTCCTGGCCGCTGCACCTCCTCTGTTAGCGTTTTGGTCCACTCACTTTCTCCTTTTCACGCATCATTGATGTCAATACCATCCGATAGAACTCACGATCATATCTCGTGTGCAAATGACACATCATACATAGACTCACGAGATTGCCCATGGCATTGTTCGACTTATCGTCGTCGATATGGTGCACGTCAAGCTTCCGCTTACATTCCCGCTCAGGAACTCCACACAGCTGACACTTATACCCGTCGCGCGCTCTTATCCTATCCCGTACCTTCCTGAATTCCGGGGTGTACGGAATCGAGTTTCTCCCGTCTATATATGCCGGGTTTTTCTCTCCTCCGTATCTTCCCATAAGCGATTTAGATATCTTTTCTTTCACCCCAGGTTTATGAACTGGATTCCTTCCCCCTTCTCTAGCTTTCGCTACTGCCTTTATTCTCTTATCCGTCTCCTTCGTCTTGCCCTTATTCCAAGGGACATGATAACGTCTCGCGTCATCGGGCTTCGCCGGACTCACATGGTATCCACCTTTCCCCTTGTTCCATACCAGTCTATCAGAAAGTGATTTGTGTTTCGCTTCCCACGTCTTTTCCAGCCCCATCGCCTTCGCGTTTTTCTGAATCCGATCATAGGTCCGATGCGGGAGTAGCGCCATCATCTCTTTCTTGGAAGCGTGCGGGAAATGTTCCCTGAGAATAACCAACTCTTCTTCGGGCCATCTTCCTCTTGCGGCCGACCTACATTTAAGAGAACAGTATTTCTTCCCTATCCTCAATTCCCAAGGTGCGACCCGGAAGAATTTCCCGCATTCGGCGCATGTGATCGACATCGTGCCTTTCATCATCCGTTCCCTTCCTGCGTACTATCGGGCAATGCCTTGTATCCCGTCGTCAGCCTCCCCAACCATGCGAACGCAGGCTGGCCGACCTTGCCGCGCCATTTGACCCACCCGTACCTGACCCTGCGCTCCACCACGGTCTCGAAGCTATCGTCCACCAGCCCCTTGAGCCATCCCAGGGTGAGGTTGTGCCGGTGCGCCGGGTGCGGGTTGATCCTCGCGTTGTCCTCGCAGCAGTGCACCGCCAGGAAGCCCCCGGGCCTGAGCACGCGCTTCATCTCGACGAGCGCGGTGACGGGCTCCGCCACGTGGTCCAGCGCGTTCATGCACAGGACCAGGTCGAACTCGCCGTCGCCGAATTCCAGCTTCTCGGCCGGGCAGTCGTACCACTCGATGCACGAGTCGCGCTCCGGGTATATCTCCGCGTATTCCCCGGCCAGCGGGTCGGTCGCCGCCCTCCTCCCCGCGCGGGACAGGAACTCCAGCGCCGATACCGGGCCGCAGCCCACGTCCAGGACCGACTTGTTGTCCAGGCGCAGGAGCGGCACGCCCATCTCCCGGAGCATGCGGGGATAGCGCACCCGTTCGCGCTCCAGCTTCTCCCAGCGCCCCGCCTCGTCCTCTATCTTCCAGGTCCTCAGTTCCTCGTCGAGCACGTTCATGATATCCCCTTCCCGAATATGAGCGGCACCTTCGACACCGTGACCGGCTCCCCCTTCCACCGGAGCGAGGTGGTCGTCAGCCCGAAGCCGAAGTTCTCCACCAGGTCCTCGTCGGGCAGGGCGATCCAACGCCCCCCGCGCTTCAGCGCCATCTTGTATTCGTAGTCGGCGCCGAAGGCATAGGAGCCCTCAATGAAGTCACCGTGGGACTCGTACGTTTCCCGGCTCATCGCCATCGTCGAACCCACCTGGTCCTCCGCGACCTGGACCACCAGCCCGTCGCGCTCCTCGCGCCGTATGAGCATCTTCCGCCAGTCGCACGGGTCGTGCCAGTAGCGGAACAGGCCCAGCACCCCGATCTCCGGGAAGGTCTCCAGGATCGCGACTGCCTTCTCCAACCACTGCGGCCTGTACTCCAGGTCCGAGTCCAGCTTGAAGAGCCACTTGCCGTGGGCCGCGTGGAATCCCCGGTTGATGCTCGCGCCCACGCCCTGGTTCCTGCCCGCGTTCAGGACGAGCGTGCTCAGCTCTTTTGCTCCATACAGACGCATCAGGAACTCGACGTTCGCCGGGTCCATGGAGCCATCATCCACCACGATGAGCTCGTGCGGATATTCCGTGTTCCGTTTCAGGCTCGCAATGGTCTGGTGGAGGAACTGCGGCCGGTTGAAGCTCAGGACCACCAACGAAGCCAGGGGACAGTCCCCCACGCTCAGGTAGGGGATGCGCTCCTCCGTGTCGCTCAGGAACTTATTCTGCACGCCGCTCCCCCTCGATCTCCTTCGCCAGTTTCCTGACAATGGTGTCGGTCTCGTCCGTCTTCCCCACCATCCACATCGTGGTGTTCCCCTCCATCACCGTCGCCAGCTCCCCGAACACATCGTCGACCGCCCGCTTCGTGTCCATGAACCCACGGTCGGTCCCGTTCCAATAATCATGTCCGAGCAGCACCCCTCCCGGCTTCAGCTTGCCCCAATAGAGAGCGATGTCACGGCACAGATCGCCGTACGGTTGGTCCGCATCGTTGAAGATGAGGTCAACCGAAACGCCGTCGATCCTGTTGACCGTGTCCCTGTCGCCGATCCTCCCCTCTATCACTCTCACCGGGAGGCCGCCAGTATTGCCGCTGAATCCGAGGCCGAAGTTCAGGTCAACCGCGATCAGGGTGACGTGCCGTTCCACCGCCCTCGCCGCCTCCCCGACGCACATGACCGCTCCCCCGGCATAGGCCCCTAGCTCAAGGTAGGTCCCGCCCTCGGGGATCTCGCGGGCGAACTGGAACAAATGGTAGATGTCGAGTTCGGTCAGGAGCGCAGCCGCATGTATTCTCCGTAACGCCTCTTCTGTCAGCCCGATGTCGGGCATATCTTTGAGTGTCATTTCATCGCCATCATCGTCGTAAACAGTCCCTCCCCGCTGTGATAGTTCTGTACGTTTTCAAGTGACAAGTTTTACACAAAGTTATTCCATTATCAATATTCCAAAGCTCTTTACAGGCAATCGCTTGCTGACAAGTGGTTATCTTATTGGACGTGATAATTTCAGAAAAAGGTTTAATATGGTGAGCATTAAGGCTGCCGCTCTTAGAACTGCCACATTGTTGACAAGTAAAACCGTCTCTTGTAAAGACTTTTTTCCTCCACTGATCATATTCGTCGTTTCCCCTTATTTTCCCATATAACGGAGTAATTCCCCCGTGCCAATTAGGATTTTTTTCATTGGCATGCTTTCCCTTAGCAGAGAGACTCATTTTCTTTCTTGTTAATATATTATGGCGCTTTCCAAAAAATGGATTGTTCTTGCCTTTTGTAGCTTCCCTTATCTTTTTTCTTGCCTCTTCAGAATGGGAGTTACCAAACATGGGATTACGAATTCCCTTTTTCGCTTCGCTCATTCTTTGTTTGTGTTCTTCTGAAAAAGGTTTTCTCTTATAGCGTTTCCCCTTAAGTGCTTCGCTTATTTTCTTCCTAGTCTCCTTTGAATGCATATAACCAAATTTCTTTTTCCGTGCTTGTTGAGCTTTACTCATATTTTTTCTTGTTTGCTCTGAAAGTTTAACTCCAGTTCGCATTATACTCCACCGCTTCTTTTGTTCTTCTGTGTGTTTGTGCCCAAAAAATGGATTTTTTTCTCCAGAGAAAGTCAAAATAACGGTTCCTTTGTATTTATTTTTCTGCTTCTAAAGTAACAAAATTTCCATCTCCCATATGCGAATTGCTTACAACATCGAAGCGAGCTTTTATTCCGTATGCTTCTTTGTCCATTATATTTCCTTGACTTGACCAATAACTCCACAAATCGTTGTGTAAAACGCGTTTATGATCAGGGTTTACAAAAGCATACATAGAATTCCACCAAGGATTAATCATTTCAAAAATCCCTCGGTTCCGCAGCACCCGCCATATCTCCTCCATCGCGAAGATGAGGTCGCCGATATGCTCCATCAGGTGCGAGGCGAAGACGAAATCGACCGAACCGTCATGGAACGGGAGCCCCCGCTCGATGTCGGCCACCTCGTCGACCCCGGGATATTCATGGCGGTCGACGCCGATGAACGGTCCCGGGACGCCGCGCTTCCTCGACCCGCATCCCAGCTCCACCCGGACGCAGCTCGGGTGCCCGTTGTGGAGCGCGATACCCGGTCTCGTCAGGAGCGGGCGGGCTCCACCGGAGCGCTCGCTTTCGGACCGCAGGGCGAGTCCCCATTCGTTCGTCTCCTCGAACGCGCAGCGCAGGCCGAGTGCGGCCTTTTCCATCCCGGTCGCCCTCGCCATCGCCGAGAACAGCGCCGTGTCGAGCGATCCCCGCACCGACACCTTCCCTTCCGGTTTGAGCACGCGGTGGCATTCGTTGAGAAGGTGCGGCCAGTCGTCCAAGTAGTCGATCGCGTTATCGAGGACCACTTCGTCCATCGTGCCCGATGAGAGCGGGAAGCAGCGCGTGCCGATATCCCGGACCACCTGCACGTCGGGGCGCTCGTACCATGCCAGGGACAGCCCCTCCCCCCCGGGTTTGCCGTTGGGGCCGACTACACGCAACACGGTCTCGTTCATGCGCCTTCTCCCAGCGTCTTCTTCAGCATTCTCCAGATGCGCGAACGGTTCCTCCCCGCCCAATCCCAGATGCGGTCGACCGTCTCGATCGGGCCTATCTCCGGTTGCCAGAACTCGCTCACTTTCGTGATGTCCGTGTAGTAGGCGAGATGGTCCGCCTGCCGCCATTCGTGGTACGTGATGTCAAAGAGCGATCCCTCCAGGTCCACCAGGTGGTCGATGACGCCCTGGAGGCTTATCATCTTGTCCGGACCCCCGCCGACGTTGTAGACCTGCCCCCGGTGCCGGTCGATGTGCTCCAACTCCTCCAGGAACAGCCTCGCCAGGTCGCCCACGTAGAGCACGTCGCGGGTCTGTTTCCCGTCGCCGAAGATGTTCAGGTTGATGTGGAACATCTTGGCGTAGGCGAACCACGCGACCCATCCCTGCTCCTCCACGCCCATCTGGCGTTCGCCGGCGATGCAGCTCATCCGGTTCACGACCGTCGGCACCTCGTAGGTGTGCCAGTATTCCTGGCAGTAGCGATCACCGGTGTACTTGCTGCACCCGTAGGGGGAATATGCCGCTTTCCCGGCCGAATCCACGGGGAACCCCTCGGGGATGCCCCCACGGTACTCCCCGGTGAAAACTCGCCCGTTTTGGGCCATCTCCACCCCGATCTCGTTGACTTCGCAGGAATAGCACTTGTTGGTACTCGTAAATATCAACGGCAACAGTCCCCGCTCCCGCGCGAATTCCAGCACATTGAACGTGCCGAGCGCATTCACCTCGAAATCATAGCGCGGATTCCTCATCGATGTCGGGACGCCCGGTTGCGCCGCGGTGTGGATCACCGCATCGACTTCAGGGGCAGCCTCGAAGTCCGCCTGTTCCCGCACGTCCCCTTCAATAAAGAGAAAATTATTTTCAGCCTTGAACTCGTCAAGGTTGCTCCTGGAGCCGATCCGCACGAGGTTGTCAAACGCCACCACCTCGTGGCCGCGCCCCAATGCGTAGCGTGCCACGTTGCTCCCCACGAAGCCGCACCCCCCCGTGATGAGAATCTTCATCCGGTCCTCCAATCGTAAATGAATTTTTTGCCCCTGTGGATAAGGTGTAACCTAGCGTTACATGTTATCCACAAGTTATCCACAGGCAGCCTTTAGACTTCAATCAATTTATTTCTTGCTAAAACAATGTAAATCCGCTTCAATCCTACCTTACGTCTATTCTGAGGGAAAATGAGCTTCCCTAAGCCTGTGGATAAGGTGTAACGCTAGGTTACAGGTTATCCACAGGCGCGATCCCATCAGTACACCGGAGGCCGTTCCCCCCGGAGCAGCCGGGGTGCCACCCTATGCAGGCTCTCTGCCACGAGCGGACTGAGCGGACTGGTGACCAGGACGGGGCAGAGTCCGACCGCCTCCGCCGCCTGCAGGTCCCATGTCGAGTCCCCGACCACGTAGGACCGCGCCGGGTCGATATCCCATTTCACCATCGCCTCCACCAGCATGCCCGGGCTCGGCTTCCTCCGGTGGCTGAGGTCGCAGCAGCAGAACACGTCGTCGATCGTGGCCCCCCGTTTCGCCAGCTCCGTGACCATGTGGCGGTTCACCGCGTCCACCTGTTCCCTGGTGGCGATGCCGAGGTACGGGGCCAGCTGGTTCGTGACCACGATGACGAGGTACCCCTCCCGCTTGAGCGCGCGCATCGCGTCCGCGACCCCGGGGAGCAGCTCGAAGTCGTCCGGGTCCAGGAGGTACTTGTCGGGTTGCGGCCTGTCCTGGAACTTCGCCCCGCGCACCGGGCAGATGACCCCGTCCCGGTCCAGGAACACCGCCTTATTGTTGGGCACGGATCGCCTCCGCCTCCCTTGCGATGAGGTGGCAGCAGATGCTGTGCATGTCCTCGCACACGCCGTAGTCGTCCGATTCGATCGCGACCACGGTGTCGGACAACGGCGCGAGCAATCCCCTGCCGCTCCTCCCGAGCAGCGAGGCGATCGTGCCGGGGTAGGGGTCGTCCCCGCGCAGGGTCTCCTTCGGGCGCCGGCATTCCTTCGCCAGGTTCACCAGGTCGATCGAGTCCCCGGACACGCTGATGATGACCAGGGTGTCGTCCGAACCCATGCCGTGGTAGCGCGCCATCTCGCTGAACACGTAGGCGAACCCGATGTCGTTCCCCAGCGCCGTTATCAGCGCCGGGTTCGCGCACAGGCTGACCGCCCGGACCTGCGCCGACTTCATCAGGTCCACGGCGAAATGGTTCGCGGTCGCCGCCGAACCCCCGTTGCCCGCGATGTAGACGGTCGACGAGTAGACGGCGCGCTGCGCCAGCCTCCTTATCTCGTCCCGGGGGAACCTTCCGATGGCTCCGATGAGCTCGTTCAGGTATTCTTTCATCCCGCCCTCCCCGCATGCCAGTCGAACGACGGGAGGCCGTCCGGGTCCAGGCGCTCCTCGTCGGGGTCCTTGTAGTTGTAGAGCTTGTCGGGCACGTTCATGACCACCACGTCGTCGGTGAGTCCCATGAACCCGTGCCATATTCCCGGGGGCACATGGATCAGGAGCGGGTTCAGCACCCCCGCGAACCATTCCTCCACCCGCGCCCGCTCCGGTCGCTTGGGATCGAATTGCGCCACGGCCACCCGCGCCATGCCCGAGACCACCGCGATATTATCCGTCTGCTTCCGGTGCATGTGCCACGCCTTCACCGCGCCCCGGTACGCCGTGGTCACGTATGCCTGGCCGAACCCCACGAACTGGTCCCAATCGCACCGCAGCACCTCCATGAGACGACCGCGCGCGTCCGGTATCTGGCGCAGCGACTTGACCGTGACCCCCTCGATCGATGCCGGACGGGTCCCCAGGGTGACGTCCAGTTCGACTCTGTCCTTCGGCATCCCGTCAAGATGAATCATTTTTCCCATGATTCTCTCCTGTTATGTAGTCCCTGAGCGCGTCCTGCCACGGCCTCAGGGCATCCCCCGTCGCCCGTTCGTATTTCTCCGTCGAGAGCACCGAATAGCGCGGGCGCTCCGCCGGGCGGTCGAGGTCCCTCGTGGGGATCGCCTTGACCGTGACGCGCTTCCCGCTCAGGCGGATGATCTCCCTCGCGAACCCGCACCACGAGCACTCGCCCGCATTGCACACGTGGTAGGTGCCCGTCGCACCCAGCCCCAGGAGCGTGCGTGTCGCCGCCGCCAGGTCCGGGGCGTAGGTCGGGCATCCCCGCTGGTCGTCCACCACGTGCAGCTCCTTTTTGTACTCCGCCTGTTTCAGGATCGCCGCCACGAAGTTCACCCCGTGCTCCCCGAAGAGCCAGGAGGTGCGGATGGTAAGGTGCTTCGGGAGCCGCGCCACCGCGCGCTCTCCCATCCATTTCGTCCACCCGTACATCCCGATGGGCGAGGGCGTGTGGTTCTCCCGCATCGGCTTCCGTGCGCGCCCGTCGAAGACAAAGTCGGTGCTGTAGTACACCACCGGCACACCGATGGCCCGGGCCGCGAGGCACACGTTCCTCGTCGCCGCGACGTTCGCCTGGTACGCCGCCGTGGGCTGTTGCTCACAGGTATCGACCGCCGTCATTGCCGCCGCATGGATGACGAGGTCGGGCGCGAACCTGGCCAGCTCGTTCAGGAGCGTGCTGCCCATGCGCAGGTCGAGTCTCCTGAACTTCAACCCCATCGCCTGGCCCTCCCGCCTGTAGGAGAAGGGGAGGAGCTCGTAGGATCCCCTGAGCGCTCTCAAGAGCTCCGTGCCCAAGAGTCCCGACGCCCCCGTGACCGCGATCCTCTTGATCCTGTCACTCAACATACACCCTCGAACCTCCCCACTCGAACCGGAACGGGATCTCGCGCAGCGGGAACAGCGCCTTACGCACCTTGTCCCGGTTCACCCCCTCCACGAACAGGAGGAGGAACCCGTTCTGGCCCGCGCCGCAGATCTTGCCCGACAGCGCCCCGGCCCCGAGCGCCCGCTGGTACACCTCGTCTATCTCCGGGGTGCTCACCTCCGGGGATATCCGCTTCTTCAGTCCCCATTCCTCGCCCAGGAGCAATCCGAAATCAGAGAGCGTCTGGCAATGCTCCAGCACGTCCTTCATCTCATAGGCCAGGTCGCGCATCTCCCCGAGCGTCTCCCGCTCGCCCTCGAAGTCGTAGGTGGCAATGATCTCCTCCGAGCGCTTCGTCTTCCCGCCGAGGTAGACCAGCATGAGCGAGCGGTTGAGCTCATCCACCGTCTCCCGGTCCGCCCGCACCGGGATGACGTTGACCGACTCGTCGGGATGGAATTCGATCAGGTTCATGCCCCCGAACGCGGCCGCGTACTGGTCCTGTTTTCCGATGTTCCTTCCCAACCTCTCCATCTCCAGGCGGCACGCCGTCTCCGCGATCTCCTCCCGCGTCATCTCCTTGACGCAAAGGAGCGCCAGGGCGTTCACCAACCCCACCGCGTAGCTACACGAGGAACCGAGGCCCGACGCCTGCGGGATGTCGGCTAGGGACGACACATCCACGAAGCCGGGGGTGAACTCCAGCAGCGCCTCTCGGATGATGTCGTTCCTGATCTCCGGTACCCGCTGGACCGTCTCGACCTCCGAGTAGCTGCAGCGGTACCCGTCCTCGAACCTCCGGTTGACGAAGACGTACATGTAGCGGTTTATCGTCGCCGAGAGCACCGCCCCCGGCTCGGTCCGATAGAACGCTGGAATATCAGTCATTCCTCCTGCGAAGCTCACCCTAAACGGCGTTTTGCTTGTCAGCATGGTTTTCCCCCCATATATTCCCGGAACGCCTCAAGTTTCTCCTTCGTCCCGATATCCCAGAACGGACCTACTGGGTATGATTTTACCTGTCGCTCATGCGCCAACGCCGGAAGTAATGTTTTTGAGAGTGACCCGTCACCCTCGGGCAGAAATGGCAGAACTTCACGAGCCAAGACCCATACCCCCGCGTCGATGCAGAGTCCCCACGGAAACTCCGGGAGACGCATCACCAGGTCTCCGTCCTTCCGGTCCACCAGGCAGTTCGGGGCCGGGTCGGGTTCGTGCGCCGCCACCATCGCCAGCCGATTGCTCCGCTTCCATGTCCGCCACATGTCCCGGTAGTCCAGCTCCGTGTAGGTGTCGCCGTTGACCAGGAAGAACGGCTCCTCGTCGAGGCTATCCCATGCCGCCCTCAGCGCCATCAGCGTCTCCGTGTACTCCGTCCGGTGACTGTAGACGATGTCGACGCCGAACGCGGAGCCGTTCCCGAAGTAGTGCCTGATCTGGCTCCCGAGGTAGCACGTGCTCACGACGGCCCGGTCGATCCCCCCTTCCCTCAGCAGCCTCAGCACGTGTCCCAGGAACGGGATGCCCCGGACCTCCATCATCGGTTTGGGCCGCATCAGCGTCAGGGGCCTGAGCCGTCTTCCTTCCCCGCCCGCGAGTATCAGCGCCTGCATGTTCACCCCCTGGTGTCAATAGTCGTTCTCCCTCGCCAGATGCGTCCAATCGTAGAGCGTTTGGTCGAGCCCGGTCACGTTGTCCTCGTCGTCGAAGTGCACGGTGATAATCCAGAAGCCCACCGTCGGGAACAACCCCTTCGCCCGCAGGTACGGCGTCACCGCCTGGAAACACGGCACGAGAAATCCGTGAAAGCCGAGATAGGGCAGATAGAATGCCTGATGCAGGTGTCCGGAGAGGTACAGATGCGCCATCCCGGCCATGTCCTCGGGCGCATTGCGCGCGTGCAGGATGAAGTCCCCCACCGTGGCCTCGATCATCCGCTGCAGCCTCCAGCTCCGGGAATAGGGCACTCCGCCGCTCGGGTGTATCGTCTCCGCCGCGCAATTTTTGAATTCAATTCTGGCCCCGATATCACCCCGGTACACCAGGTCCTCCCTTTCCTTGCAGATCGCCTCCACGATGGTGTGTCCCGTCGCCTTCTTGTAGCTGAGGTCGTGGTTCCCGCTCACCATGTAGGTCTTGAACGGTGCCTTCGGGAAGTGCTCGATGACGTACGAGCGCTGCTCGTCCGCACCCTGGAGGAACAACTCGAACTCATGCCCCCGATACATGCGGATGCCGTCGGTCACATCCCCGCAGTGAATGGCGAAGTCGGCCTTCTCCCTCGTTGCCACCTCGTATGCGGTCCGCAGGAGCGTGGGCTGCTGGAAACGGGAACCGAAATGCGTATCGCTCACCAGTAGCACCTTAAGGTGACGGCGGAAGATGCGCTCCAATTTGAGCGGCTCGAATTTCCGTATCCGCGTCTTGTGGAGGGCCACCTGCTTCGTATCCCGGCCCAACTCCACGTCGTAGCCCTTGTCCCTCAACTCCTGCACGATTCTGACGACCGTCTCCTTCGAGCGGTCGAGGCGGCGCGAGAGCTCGCCCACGCTCAATGGGGCCCGGTTGAGCCATTGGAGCACCTTCTTCACCGGGTCGCCGATTACCTTCTTACACGGTATCCCCCGCTCCCTCATGTGCCGGCGGAGGCGATCGATCTTCCTCTCGACCCCGACCTGCGTGATCGTCTCGTCCGGGTACTCCCGCTGCAGAATGTCGGCGATCCGGTCGGGGGAATTGTCCGCCATGAGCTCGATCACGCGCTTCTCGCTCTCGGGATGCTCGCGCCATTTCATGCCACTCTCATCTCCTTAAAACGCCCCATTCTTTTCCTCTGTTCACTTTCCAATCCTCAGGATCGCGGTTGACCATGCGCTCGTAGTTCTTCCGCACGAGTTCGGGTTTCTGCACCTCCGGCGGGGGAGGAAAATGGTCAAGGTGGATCGCGATGATGTCCTCGGTCCGTTCCTCCTTGACCCCGTAGTTCCTGAGCCGGGTGAGCATATCGATGTCGTCGTAGCCGCCCGCGCCGCCCGCCAGGAACTCCTCGTCGTAGCCGCCGATGGCGAGCATGTGCCGCCGCATCACCCCTGCGATATGATGCGTCCCGCCGCGGGGGAAGTAAGTGATAGTGTCCGGGGGGCTGCAGTAGCCGTTCTGCCATTCGTGGATCAGCCCCCCCATCTCCAGGATTCTCCGCGGTTCCTCTAGGTTCTGCCGGGGCATGTCCCTCAGCGCCTCCTCGTAGACGCAATAGAGCGGGCTTCCGATGAGAATCCTGTCCTGGTTCGTCTCGTCCTCAAAGTAACGCCGCATGACGGCGATGTCGTCGGTCGGGTGGAGCACCTCCGGTTCCGTGAGCATGAGGATGTCGCCCGTGGCCAGCCTGATCCCGCAGTTCATCGCGTGCACGCAGATGTTCCATCCCGGCCGGTTGTTGAAATGATAGCTGATGTTCCCGTTCGGGTGCTCGCCCATGGCCCGCCTCGTGATGGCCTCCGTGGCGTCGTCCGACCCGTCGTCGATCACGATGATCTCATCCGCCCAATCGCTCTGGTTCAGGAGCGAGCGCAGCGCCCAATGGAGCAGGTGCCCCCGGTTGTAGCACGGCATTATCACCGATAGCGTCATGTGCGGATCACCCCCCATTCACGGCCCTGGTTCGCGACCGTCGGCTTGTCCGGGTCCTCGTGCAGCCGACGGTTGTATTCCCACACCTCGAAGCACCCGGTCCTCCCGTGCGCCAGATGGACCACCTGCATCGACGGGTCCGGGAGGCACGTGACCCCGTCCCGGGAGAGGCGCGATTGTAGATCGAGGTCTTCCCAGCCCCACCATTTCAGGAGCCTCTCGTCGTAGCCCCCTATCCGCATCACGTCCTCGCGCTTCACGCTGGCGCAATAGGTGGCGCAGACATGCCGGTTCACCGCCATCTCGTCGGCCTGCGGCTCGTAGCCGTCCTTCCATTCCTTCGCGTCCCATGCCCGCACGATCCGTTTCGGGTCCCGCAGGTCGGCGAGGCTGAGCATCTTCACCACCCCGCCGAAAACGAAATAGACCGTCCCTGTCGAGATGAACAGGCGCGTGTCGTCGCCATGGCGCAGGACGTGCTGCATCATGGTCTCGCCGATGTGCAGCACCTCCGGTTCGGTGAAGATCAGGAGATCACCCGCCGCCTGCCTGACCCCGATGTTCTTCGCCAGGCACCCGTTCGTGTAGCCGGGGTTCCTGTTGTAGATGTACCGTATCGTCGGCCACTTCTCCTTTGCCTCGCGGACGACCCTCTCCGTGTGGTCCGTGCTCCCGTCGTCGACCACAAGCACCTCATAAGGTTTGAATTTCTGCCCCATCACCGAATACAGTCCGTACTTCAGGTGCCCCGCCCGGTTGTATGTCGTGATGATGACCGACACTCTCATGGTATCTTCCCGTGTTTCCGGTCGATATATTCGATGTTCGCCCTGAGACTGACCTCGTTCGCCCTTTGATTCTTCCAATGCCACAGGTGCCAGCCGATGACCTCGTCGGTGAATATGAACGGGACCCCGGCCTCGTCGAGCGTCTGCCCCAAATCCGAGTCCTCCCCCCCATGGCGGATGAAATGTTCGTCGAAGCCCCCGACCTTCCCGAACCAATCTTCGGGGATGCGCGCGTTCCCCCCGAACAGCGCCCCTCCCGACCCGCGGATGAGCCGCTTCTCGCTCCCGTCCCCGTGCTCCTCCCGTATCCTCCGGTCCCGGTCGAAGAGCGACTGCCTGATGTCGGGGCCGACCAGCTGGTTCGCCGGGGGCGACTTGACGCTCGGGAGCGTGTTGCTGACCACCCGGTCGAACCGGTACGCCACATCCTCAACCGTGTAGTCGCAGGGGAGCAGGAAATCGTAGCGTCCGCAGATCACCGCCTGCGGGAACAGCGCCGCCAGCCTCATGTGCTCGCCCACCCAGTTCTCCTGCACAATGATGTCCGAGTCCAGGAACACCGGATCGCGCCCTTGCGCCAGCCTCACGCCCGCGTTTCTCGCCTGCCCCGCGCGGAAGCCCCTGTCCGGTTGCCAGCAGTAGCGCACGTTGAGCCCCTCGTCCGAGAAGCGGCGCACCAGGGACAGCGTGTCCTCGCTCGACCCGTCATCACAGATTGTGATCTCAAATTCTCCGTAATCCTGCCGGTGCAGGCAGAGCAGGCAACACTCCAGCTCCTTGGTCCGATTGTAGACCGGGATTATCACCGCCAGCCTCATCCCATCTTCTCCCTGAACCATCCGATGGTGTTCGCCAACCCATCCCGCAGGGGGATCGTCGGCCGCCAGCCGAACGCTTCGGTGATGGTGGTGATGTCCGGGCACCGCCTCCGGGGGTCCTCCTCCGGGGCCGGTCGCACCTCGATTCCGCTCCCCGAGCACGCCATCGTCCTGATGAGCTTCGCCAGGCGCATGATCGTGATCTCCTCCGGGTTACCCACGTTGAACGGCCCCATATCCGGGCCCTCCCTGAATCCGAGCATGAGCAGCGCCCGGACCGTGTCGTCGATGTAGCAGAAGCTCCTGGTCTGCCGGCCGGTGCCGTACACCGTGAGCGGCCGCTCCGTGAGCGCCTGAGTGATGAAGTTCGGGACCGCGCGCCCGTCGTCCGTCCTCATCCCGGGACCGTAGGTGTTGAACAACCGGGCGATCCTCGCGTTCAATCCCCGGTGGCGCACCCACGTCGACACCGTCGCCTCCCCGAAACGCTTGGCCTCATCGTACATCGCCCGGGGCCCGACCGGGTTCACGCTCCCGCAATAGCCCTCCGTCTGCGGGTGCACCTCGGGGTCCCCGTAGACCTCGCTCGTGGAGGCGAACACCAGACGGGCATTGTTCGCGTAGGCGATCCGGGCCATGCGTTCCGTGCCCACGCTCCCCACCTCCAGAGTCTCCAGCGGCAGGCGCACGTAATCCGCCGGGCTTGCGGGCGAGGCCAGGTGGTAGACCACACCGGCACCCTCGAAGTACGCGCCGGGCCGCACCTTCGCCACATCCTCCACCATGAGCTTGAGCCTGTGCCCCGACAGCTCCTTGTGGAACTCATCTATGAATCCCGCATCGCTGCTGGTGCAGAAGTTGTCGACCACGGTCACGCAGTCGCCCTTGTCCAACAGTGCCCTGACCAGGTGCCTCCCGATGAATCCGGCCCCGCCGCTCACCACGTCCATGAGGTCACCCCCCGTCCGTTCCAGCCAGTCCCCCATCCGCATCACCACCCGCGCCGCTGCCGGCTGAACTGAAGCAGCAGCCGCTCCATCCGCCCCCGGTCCAGGACGCTCAGCTTCTGGCGCAGCTCCGTCGAGAGCCGCTCCAGTTCCCTCAGTTGCGATTCGATGACCGCCTTCCGCGCCCCGGTCGGGGTTCCCTCGTTCGCCCCCCAGTAGCGCACCAGGATTTTCACGCACCCGTCGATCCGCTCGGCCAGCTCAAGGCACTCGCTCTCCAGTGCCACGTGGTCGGCTTCCCCCGCCCGCACTGGCGCCAAGTAGAAGAACAGCACGAGCAGGATTATCCCCACCGCTATCGCCATGGCGATGATGTCCTTATTCCGCATCGTCTTTCCTCCTCCGCGCCTGCGTATTGCTGTCGCGCACCGCCTTCAGGAGCGGGGCTCCGTAGCCGGTATCCTCAGCGCACATGATGAGCGCGCTCAGGTCCTTCGGGAAGCACCTGCCCCCGTAGCCGCGCTTCCCGTCCGGGCCGGGCACCTCGATGTTTTTCCCGATCCTCGGGTCCATGCGCAGCGCGTGCATGATGCCCCGGTAGCGTATCCCGTGGCGGCGGCATATCTCCTCGATCTCATTCGCGAGGGCGATCTGGCCCGCCAACATCGCGTTCGCGGCGTACTTCGTCACCTGCGCCGCTTTCAGGCTGGTGAACACGAACTGCGGCGCGTTCTCGTTCCCGTACGCCTGCACGTAGGCCGAGAGCACCGTCCGCCCCGCGTCCCGGTCGTCGGTCCCGACCACGACCCTCGCCGGGTGCTCCATGTCCTCGGTCGCTCTCGCCTGGCGCAGGAATTCGGGGTTGCACACGTAGCGGAACCCGTAAGCGTTGAGCACTCTGTCGAGTTCCGGGCCCATCGCCGTCGAGCGTATCGCGACCACGAGTTCGGAGGGTAGGCGACCCACCTCCGCCATTTCGTGCCGCAGCGCGGCCAACGAGGCGTCGATATGTTGGCAGCCGACCCCGCCGTCCTCCTTCCCGGGCGTGGACACGCAGACGAAAACTATGTCCGCTTCACGCGCGATCCAACGGAGATTATCCGTGTCCTCGAACTCCTTTCGGTACGGGTCGTAGCCCCGCACCTCGTGGGCGCGCTCCATGACGGCCTTCGTCGCTCCGCCCACCACGCCGACGCCGATGATCCCTATCTTCATCCGTCACCCCCTGTGCTTGATTCTATGTGCAAAATTAGCAAGCTATTTCCAAAATGGAAATCACTGGTTCCCCAAACTAAGGCTACAAACTAACATCGCAAGTTGTAGCCCAAATTAGTTTACTAGCAAATATCCGGAAATCGCCGCGTTCCATTTTATGCGCGGAAGATTGGAGGGTCTCCAATTATCGCACAATCCGCACGACAACATCCGCAGTGTTAGTGTGCGCAATGTATGTTTGACAACCGCGAAAAGACATTTCATGACCAAAATGTCGAAGAATATGTCCAATATCATTCACTTTGTCTCCTGCTCAGACAGCCAAATGACCGCCGCCGCCGCGTAGTTTATGATCCCCAGGCATTCCCCCCTTGCGTGGGAAAACTCGCCGCGTTTGGCCATCCCCTGGGCCTCCTGCGCCTTCTTCATGACCTGCCCTAGGGGGAACCCTGCGCCCACCATCCGCGTGATCTCCAGGATGGGCTGCCGCTCGAACGGGAGGCCGTTCGCGTGCCGTTCCCTGCCCTTGCCCTCGGATGCCTGGCCGAATGCGGCCATGAGCGCGTCGTGAAGTAACCGGTACCGGCTATCGATATCATTAGTCATAGTTGTTCGACCGCAACCGTCTCCCCGTTTCGTATCCGCTCCAGGGTCAACCCCTCCAGGTGCTTCGGGAGCGGATAGCGCCGTTTCCATTCCTCCAATTGCCCCACGTCCCAGTGCTCGACCCCGTCCTCTTCGATGATCCTCCGGTATCCCTCGCCGTGGTAGTAGCGCCTCACGTTGACTCCGTAGCGAGCGAATTCCTCGGCGAAGTACCACGTGCCCCGGAGGTTGAGCTGGGCGAAACCGAACACGTCGCGCTGATGCCTGCCCTTGTCGGCCCTGGTCTGCTTCAAGAACCCGTGCAGCATCGCGGTGAACCGTCCGATGTTCGTGAGAAACAGGGCCGGTTCCTTCGTGAGTTCGCGGTACCGTTCAATCTTCTCCGTCGTCCAATGGAGGTAGGGATGCGTCTTCACCCAGTAGGAATCTTCGGGGTAGTAGGACTCGTCCCACCGGTGCTCGCACCCGACCAGCGTGATCTCCTTCGCGCCCATGACCGCCGCGATCTGAAGCGCAGCGTGCACCGTGGTCCCGAAGCCGCCATAGCCGCATGTCTGTCCGTGCATGATGCGCCTGACATTGTAGGCCAGCTGCTCCCTGCGGTAGATGTTGATCTCCCACTTGAACAGCGTCGGGTAGTCGATGCACTTCCCCCATTGTTCCGGTCCCCAGCGCTCCGTCGGGTAGCCGATGATGCACCCCCGGAACCCCTCCGGGTCCTGGAGCATCTGCATCTCGCTGAACACCTGATGCCACCAGAGGCGGTAGGTCGCGTTCGGCAGCCCCCACGCGCTCCAGTTGACCGCGATCGTGGTCTTGTCGTCGAAGAACCCGGCCGGGAAATCATCCAGGCTCCTCCCGCTGCCAAGCACCCAGATCTCCTCGCCCTCGTGCCGGCCGCGCAACTCCTCGACAAACCTCATCCTCCCCCCAACCGCTTCCGCATGTAGAACTCCGCCAGTTCCAGATCATCCTTGGTATGCACGTCAACGGCCTCGCTGAACGGGACCAGCACGTAAGCAACCCGTTTCATCCCGCACCACGGGTAGGTGATGATGTAGGGACTGGCCGGGGTGTAAATAAACGGCATCACCTGGCGCCGGTTGGCATGGTTCGAGAAACCCGTCCTCACCAACCATTCGGGGTGCTCCGGATGATGTTGCCACAGGTATTGCGGGGCAACCGTCATCGCCCGGCACTCCTCGGCCACGTCGTCCCCGAAGTACCTCTCGACTACCCGGTCGAAGGTCTCGGCCCGCGTGAGCGGATAGTCGGCGGAGAAGCGCACGATGATGGTGGGCTCGAAGTCGAGTGCGTCCCTGATCTTGCCGTGGAGCACGTTGTACGGCTCCGCATTGGTGCTCACGTCGACCCGGGAGTCTGGGCGCTTCAGGTCGTCCACGGTCCTCCATGTCGGTTCCCGACACTGCTCCACGGTGCGCTCCATCAGGATCACCCTGTCCGAGAACGGGGCCAATACTTCCCTCGCGCTCTCCACTTCAGTCCAAACCAGGATTTTCTCCAGGTAGCTCGACCTGTACGCGGCGCGGATCGGCCAATAATACATCGGATAACCGCAAAGCGACCAACTGTTCTTGCCCCCCGAACTGGAAAAATGGTCGCGGAACCGTATCAACCCTACTATCCTGTTGGCCCTGATCCTGCGTTTAATCTTTGCGCCCAACGCGGCATTCCTCTCGTTCCGTTCCACCACATCCATCATGTCTTCACCGCCCCCATCGTGATCCCCCGCACGAAATACCGCTGGAACAGCACGAACACCACGCATGTCGGCGCCGTCACCAGCATCGCCCCTGCCATCGCTAGCCCGTACTCCGACAGCCCCCCGGGAAAGCTGCACACCGTCGCGACCGCCGTGGGCAGCACCCGCATCTCGTCGCTCCCCGTCGCCACCAGGGGCCAGAAGAAACTCCGCCAGGCCCACACGAAGTTGAATATCGCCAAGGCCGCGACCAGCGGCTTGCTCAACGGAAGGATCACCCGCGCGAACACCTGCAGCTCCGAGGCCCCGTCCGCCCTCGCGCTGTCGATGAGTTCGCTCGGGAGCGTGGACATGTACTGGCGCGCGAGGAAGATGTTCCCCGCCTGGCAGCAGAGCGGGAGGAACACCCCGGGGTAGGTGTCGTAGAGCCCCAGCCTGCTCATGGTCAGGAACAGCGGGATGAGCCTCGCGTAGAACGGGATCATCACCGTCGAGAGCAGCAGCCAGAAGAGCACATCCCTGCCCGGGAACCGCTTCTTGGCGAACGCATAGCCCGCCGCCAGCGCCGCGCCCACGCTTATCGCCGTGGTCGAACCCGCGACTATTACACTGTTCGCCGTCCAGCGCAGGAACGGGTAGTTCGCGGTCATGGCGCGGTAGTTCCGCAGCGTCACGTCGACCGGCCAGAAGTCGGGCGGGTACTTGGGCGACCAGCGGATCGGCTCGAAGGAGCCTATCGCCATCCAGTAGAGCGGGAACAGGAACAGGCCCGCCAGGAAGACAACCAGCACCAGGGGGATCACATTCATCAGTATTCCACCTTCCTATTCAGGTACCGGAACTGCAGGAACGCCACCGAGAGCACGATCAGGAACAGCACCACGGCCCGAGCGTTCGCCGCGCCCAGCTTCCCGTAGGCGAACCCCACCTGATAGATGCGATAGGTGATCGACGCGGTGGTGTACGCCGGGCCCCCAGCGGTCATCAGGAATATCGCCGCCCATATCTGGAAGATGCCGATCGTCGTCATCACGACCACGTAGGCGCTCACCGGGGCGATGAGCGGGAGGGTGACACCCACGAACCTTCTCCACGCGCCCGCCCCGTCGATGAGCGCGCTCTCGTGTATCTGCCTCGGCACCCCCGCCAGCGCCGAGAGGAACAGGATCACGTTCAACCCTACGATCCAGTTGACCACCACGGCCGATATCGCCAGCTTCGCCCATGCTGGATGACTGAGCCACATGACCGGCCCGAGGCCGGCGAGGCCCAGCACGTAGTTCACCGGTCCGCAGTTCTGGTTGAAGATCCAGAGCCACACGATGCTCATCACCACGCCCGAGGACACCGCCGGGAGGTAGAAGCAGCCCCTCAGCACCGAACGCGCCCTGTGGCCCAGGCGGTCGAGCACCAGGGCGACGCCGAGCGCCAGGCAGAAGTTCACCGGAACGATGATGCCGACATAGGTGAGCGTGTTCCTCAGCTCCAGCCAGAAGACCCTGTCCCGGAACAGCGCGGAGAAGTTCGCCAACCCCACGAAGCCGCGCGTCTGCACGTCCACCCAGGTGAGGCTCATCGCGATGGCCTCCGCCATCGGCTTGATCGCGAACACCGAGAAGAGGATGGTGGCCGGGACCACGAAGAGGTACCCCGACCACTCCTGCCGTGTCATGTCACTCCCACAACGCCGCCATGGACGCCTCGAAATCGTCCAGCGCCTCCCGCGGCCCCTTCAACCCCGCGAACACTTCCTGACGCAGCAGCGAGAAGAGGTCCCGTGCCTCCAGGTAGTGCTCCGAGACGATCCCCATGTCCGCCAAGCCGTACTCCCCCACCAGCCGCACGGTGCTCTCGTAGGCGTCGATCCCGACCCAGGGGTTGACCGACCTGCGCACCGGTAGACAATCGTAGGTGCGCACCCAGTACTCGGAGCGCTCCGCGCCGGTCATGTCCTGCACGAACGCGACCGCCGCGTTCCTCACCCCGTCGCTGTCCTGCCTGAACACGCAGAACCCGCTCGGGCCCGCGAACAGCCCCGGCGTCGGCGCCCCCGCCGCGTGCGGCTGCGTCACCACCCGGATGTCCTGCAGCTCCTTCGCCACCCCGCTCTCGAAGTTCTCGCGGTTGTACTCGGGCAGGGCAATCCTGGTCCCGGCGCACCCGAGCGCGATCCTCCCCTCGTTCCAGTACCCCGTGCATTCCTTCCCGCTCATCCCGGCCGCCCCGGCCGGGGCCCACCCGTTCGCCAGCACCTCCAGCATCCATTCCAGCGCGGCGATGCCCTCGCCGCAGTTCAGAGAAGTGTGGGCATAGTCCCCACTTTCGTAGAGATGCGCGCCGAAGCACTCGAAGACCTGGAGCATCCAGTAGTCGCCGCCGCGCCCCCCGGCGAACAGCACGGTCGGGTAGACACCGGGCACGGCGCTGATCTTCTCCGCCATCGCGTTCCATTGCGCCATGTCCCACTCGCCCCGGGGCAGCTCCACCCCCGCCCTGTCCAGTATCGTCTTGTTCGCGTCGTAGGTCTGGACCCACATGCGATGGGGGTAGCCGATCAGCTGCCCGTTGACCACGAAACTCTGGAGAATGTCCGGGTAGAAGTCGTCGATATCCTCCTGCGGCATCGTGCCCGCGAGGTCCTCCAGCAGGCCCATGTTGCCCCAGGCGCCGACCCTGCCGAGGTAGTCCCTCACCACGTCCGGGAGCCTCCCCGACGCGACCGCCAGGGTCATCTTGTCCGCCATGTTCTCGGTCGGAATCTCCTGCAGGCGTATCTTCACCTCCGGGTACGCCCTCATGTGCTCCGCCGCCATGTCCCGGTCCAGCACGTCCCCGTTCGGGGGCTGCTGCGGATGCCAGTACTCCACCTCGACCGCTGCGACTGGCAGTGCGAACACGGCGCACAGCAGCACGGCGGCCACCACGCTAATAGCTCTCATCCGTTTCCTCCTGTGTTATTTCCCTGTAGCCCTCCGGGTAGAAATAACGTCGTACCCGGATACCCCGTTCCCCCAAGAGCGACGCCAGCCACCACGTACCAATACGAGCCCCCTTCCAATGTTCATCCATTTCTTCAAATGTATGCTCCTTCCACTCTATTTTAGAACCGTCGAATTTCGTCCCGGTCGGACGGTGCACGATGACGCGCTCCTCGGTGCCGTCCTTCCGCGTCCTCGTCTCCACCCGTTCCTGGTTGTAGCGGCCCATACCCCGGACCTGCGAGTTGTTGCTGTCCCTGCCCACATGGTGCTCGCACCCGGCGAGCGTCACGTCGCGCGCGCCCAGGAGCACGGCCGCCTGGATCGCAGTGTGCGCCACCGTGTACCGGCTCCGGCACTGGTCCGTCCTGCCGTCCTCGACGAGCATGCGCACGCCCTCGGCGAATTCGTCCCGGTTCGATACGGCCTCCGTCCACCGCATCCATATCGGGACCTCGAACCCCCCGCCCCAGTCCTCCGGGCGCTTCACCAACTCGTGGGGGAGCGGGAGGATCGTCTTCCCGAGTATCTCCGGGTGCTCCTTCGCGTATTCCCTGTGCCCTCCCCACACGCTGTGGTACCAGTGGACGTAGGTGGTATTCGGGAACGCGATATGAGCCCAGTTCAGAGCGATGCTCACCTTCCCGCCGAAGAAGTCCTCCGGGAACGCCTCGATGGACGGGCCGCAGCCGATGACCCATATCTCCCGGCCCTTGTGGGCGTCCCTGAGGTCGTCGAGGTATCTCATATCCCCAGTTCCTCCCGCTTGTCGGGCGGCACGAAGAGGCCGTCGTCGTTGTACTCCATGTTGCTGTCGGGGTCCGCGATGACCCCGTATTTGACGTGTAAATCGTGATATTTTCGTTCGATATATTCAATGTTCCGCTTCACGCTCTCCTCGTTCTCCACCTGCCTGCGCGGGTGCCAGACGTGCCAACCGATGACCTCCTCCGAGAACACGGCCTCGGCCCCCATCTTCTGAAGCTTCCAGCCGAGGCAAGAATCTTCTCCGCCGTGGCCGCGTATCTCCGGGTCGAACCCGCCCGCCTCCATGAACAGCGCCTTCGGGATGAGGAGGTTGCCCCCGAACACGCCCAGGGCGAACGGCTTGCCCGCCTTCGAGGTCCGCGAGGGTTCGTCCCATTCCCTCGTCCTCTCGTCCTGGAAGCGCGGATCGACTCCGGGCAGCGGCCCCCCGGTCGCGGGGGCGATGAGGGGGAGCCGATTGCTCACCACCGCATCGAAGCGCTCGGCGATGTCCTCCTCGCGCACGTCCATCGGCATGAGCCAATCATAGCGCCCGCAGATGATCGCATTCGGCCACTTCCGGTGCAGGCGGTCGTGCGCGGCGAGCGCTCTCTCGTTCAATACCACGTCGGAATCGACGAAGACGAGCGCTTCCCCCTGCGCGTTATGGGCCGCCCACGTCTTCCGCGCGCCCGGGTTGCCCGTCCCGTCCATCCACCAGAGGTAGCGGATGTTGAGCGCGTCGGCATAGCGCGCCACCGTGGGGAGCGCGAAGTCCGATTCGCTCCCGTCAGCCACCAGCACCTCCCACCTGTCCGTGGGGAACGTCTGCTTCGCGAGCGCCATGAGGCTACATGCGAGGTTCCTGTTCCGATCCTTCACCGGAATTACGACCGTGTACTCGATCATTCTAGCTCCTTTGTCTCAAACGCCTGTGGATAACCTGTGGATAACATGTAACCTAGCGTTACACCTCACTCTCAATCCCTCAGTCCACATACGCCGACGCCGCGTAGGGGCCGTCCACGAAGCAGCTGGGCTCGAAACACTGCCCCGTCAGGCACTCCACCCCCGCCTGGCACCACTCGGCCGTCCTCCCCCACAACGAGGGGATGTCGATAAGGTGGCCCATGGGCGGGCGGTTGTGGCACACCGACACCTGCAGGTCCGTGTCGACCACCAGGGCCGAACGGTACGCCGAGCACGGGCGATGCTCCCCGGTCCCGAGGTAGCCCGGCAGCGCCTTCGTGAACGCATCAAGCGACTTGAGCTTCTTCGGAGTCGCCTCCATCGTCCTGCGCAGGAATGCCACTTTATCCGGGGTCCATTCCCCGAGCACTTTCCCGCCGAAATAGGTCCCGCTCACTCCCGCCCGGAGGCAGAAAGTGACGCCCATCCGCTCCACCAGCTCGACGAGGTAGGGCAGGTGCTCCACCGTGTCGGGATAGACCGTGACCGATATCCCCGCCTTCCCCGGCCAGATTCCATCGACGATCCTGACCGTTTCCACCGCGTCGGCGAATGCGCCCTTGATCCCCCTCAATTTGTCGTGTACCTCCTCGGGGCCATCAACCGACACACGCACCAGGAAATTGCCCGTCAGATTCCGGCTCACGGTGAGCCAGATTTCCTCCTGATTCCTGGGAATAGAGCCGTTGGTGACGATGCCTATCTCCGCCCCCTTCCACCGGTCCGCGCACACCGCGATGAGGTTCACCAGCTCCCGGTCCATGAGCACGGGCTCGCCGCCGAAGATGGCGACGTTCACGATGTTGGAGTAGAAGTCGTGCCCCACGCCGCGGCAGAATTCTCTCGGTTGGATATCGGGCTTGGCCCGCTGCCTCCAGATGTCGCAGTGCCGGCAGCGGTAGTTGCAGCGCCACGTGGCCGCCACCGCCATCCAGAACGGCGTGAGCACGTGTACTTTACGCCGGTGTATCCAGAGCTGCCGGAAGCGCTCCTTGTTCTCGATCTCGTGCAGGAAGCGCCCCTCGGAGCCGGAATGATGGTGCCTGACCACCGCCGTGGGGCAGTAGTAGATGCGGGCCCCGTGCTCGCGGGCCGTGAGGCAGAACGAGGAATCCTCCCATCCGTTCAGGAACTTCTCGTCGAAGCCGCCGAGTTCCAGGAACAGCTCCCGCTCCACCAGCATGCATGCCGCCGTGACCGCGTCCACCTCCTGCGCCCGGTCGCATTCGGGATCGTGAAGCGCGCGTCCGGTCCCGAATTCGTAGGGATAACCCGACGCCATGAAGCGGATGCCCGCATGCTGGATCACCTTCCCGTCCATGAACACCAGCTTCGCCCCGACGATCTGCGGGGCGATCATCTCCCCCGTCGCTCTCAGCATCTCCTCCAAGAACCCGGGCTGGGGCTCGGTGTCGTTGTTCAGGAACAGGACCCACTCGCTCTCGACCGACCTCGCCCCATCGTTGCACGACTTCGAGAAGCCCAGGTTGGCGCCGCCGTGACTGACGTAGTTGACCTCGGGGTGGGCCGCCGCCCACTTGTCCGTGGCGTCGCGCGAGCCGTCGTCGACGAGCGTCATCACCCAATCGATATCCCTGATCGATTCGTTCAGCGCCCGCCATAGCGGATCGAGGAACCTGATCCCGTTGTACGTCGGCACCACGATGTTGACCTTACGCATCCGCATCCTCCCCGATGAACTCCCCCGCCCACAGGTCGACCGTGAGCATCGCCCTCCGCGGCGCGTCCTCCCGAAACGGCTCCCCGATGTACTCGATCGCCCGTATCCTCTCCGCCGGGACGAACTCCCGAACCAACTTCGCCCACCATCCCTTCGTGTGGCAGGAGACGTGCGTGGGGTCCTGAGGTTCGTCCGGGAACGCCTGGGCGATGCTCCCGTATTCCCGGTCGAAGACGGTGAGGTTGTGGACCACGCGCCGCCTCCCCACGCGCAGGCTCTCCCCCAGGCAGGCCACGATCTCGGCCTCGTCTAGGTGCTCCATGAAATCCCAGCTCCACACAAGATCGAAATAGGAATCAGGAAGATTGGAAAGGTCCGCCGCCGACTGCCGGTGGAGGAATTGGCAGATGTCGGGGTGGGAACAGGAGAGCGCGTACCCGCTGATGTCGACGCCGTACGCCTCGACGCCGACCATGCGCAGGGCCTGCACCAGGAACCCCTTGGCGCAACCGAGCTCCAGGAACGTACCCAGGGGCGAGTAGCGCTTGGCGAGGGTGCGCGCGGTCCCGAGGAAGCCGTCGCTCCAGAAGGTGAGCCCGTAGCCCTTGCGGTGGTCGTAGCGGAGGTCGGAGTATCCGCGCGGATCGGCGAGCCCGTCGAAATAGTCAGCGTCACACCACCTGCCCACGTCCCTCGGCCGCTTGGCCCGCTGCGCCGATCCGGGTATGAATGCCGGCATGCTGTCTCCTTATGTCAAGTATGCTGCAATTCCCATCCCATGAAACCCTGTATAGACAAGGGTTTCAGAATCACATTTCCCTTGTGGTTCCGATCTTGCCGCAAAAATCGCCAAAATCGCTGAAACGCAGGACTGGCTTGACAAAAAAATCGCGAATAAGGCCACTGAAAATACCATATAATATGATAGTATTGCACTATACGATATCGGCGCTATTTGGTGCCCCAACGCGAGTCTTATTTTCCGCCCCTATGTGTTCGTCGAGATGAACTTCTTGGTTTTGTCCCGGAACACGCTCCACTCGCCTTCGATCGACGACGCGAATTTGTGGAGCACGTCCTCCTCCTCCTCGGAGCCGATCGGCACGATGGCCCCCAGGAACGGCTCGGCCACGTCCAGCTCCGAACCGACATCGGGATCGCCGTTGGCGTCGAACCCGGAATACACCTGAATCCCGCTCTCCCCGCTCACCGTCGCCGACTCGATTGTGCGCTTGACCAGCTGCGGAAGGTGCTGCTGGTGCGCATGGTCCTGGCAGTAGACCATGATGTCGAAGGAGAAGGTGATGTCCCTGGACTCGTACCCGGTCACGTCGGGCTGGGAGGCGAACTCGTCGCCCGTGTGGTAGTGGCGCACGAGGATGAACGGCAGCGTCTGGTTCGAGAGGTTGAATCCCGGATGGGTCCACCACATCCGGTCCGCGAAGTCCGAGTTCAGACCCGCCGCCTGCCGCAGGAAATAGACGAGACTCTGGAAGAAGGCCTCCGAAAGGTTATTCACCGTCGCCATGGTTGCCCCCCTGGCAGTGGCGCGCCGCGCGCATCAGCGACGGCCACGTCCCCGCGTCGCTCCAGAATCCATCAAGTATCCGGTAGGTGAGCAGGCCGCGCGCGAGGTAGTCGTTGTTCGTGTCGCTTATCTCCAGCTCCCCCCGCTCGGAGTACGTCTGGGACGAGAGCGTGTCGAACACCCCGCAATCGTAGAAATAGAGGCCCGTGATCGCCAGGTCGCTCTCCGGGAGCGCCGGCTTCTCCTTTATCCCCACCACCTGGTCCCCGTGCACCGTCGCCACCCCGAAGCGGCTGGGGTCAGGAACCTTCTTCAGGAACACTTTCGCCTGGCCCGCCGCCCCGTCGAACTCGAACGCGCGCGCGTCCTCGGCGAACGTGTCCTCGAAGATATTATCGCCCAGGATGACGGCCACGTTGTCCGTGTCCACGAACGCCCTGGCCAGCAGCAGCGCCTCCGCGATCCCGCCCGCCTGATCCTGGATGCGGTAGGTGAACTCGGCGCCGAACTCCCGTCCGCTCCCGAGCGTCTCCATCACCGCGCCCATGTGCTCCCGGCCCGTGATGACCATGATTTCGGCAATGCCCGCGCCCACCAGGGTCGAGACCGGGTAGTAGACCATCGGCCGGTCGTACACCGGCAACAAGTGCTTGTTCGTCACCCTCGTGCACGGCATGAGCCTGGTGCCGACGCCCCCCGCAAGCAGCACTCCCTTCATTTCGATCGCCTCCAGCTCCTCATCGGCCCGAGATCGACGGGCTCGCCCATATCCATGACGACCAGCCCGTTGTCGCATTGTGCCCAGAGCCCGTACCGGTGACCGGGGACGAACCCTCCCGGAAGGTCAGCGGAACGAAGACATACCACGCTTCCGTTGTCGTACAGCTTCCGATAATACTCATCCCGCTTCTTGGTGCTGAATTGCGCCATGATCTGCTTCCCCCTGCGGCTCAGCTTGCACCATTGCATAAGAGCGGCATCATGACCCTTGTATCTTCGTTTACGCAATCTTTGGGTGAAGTACAGCGTCACCTTCCCGGTGCGGGTCACCGAAAGGGTGACGTCGTGGTTCTCCGCCGACCTATTGTTGATCGGTATCGGTTCCCATTCATCCATCGAAGCATTCCTCCCGGTCGATATTTGCCAACGGCTCCCACCAGTCCCGATTGTCCCGGTACCACCCGACCGTCTCCCGCAGGCTCACCTTGAAATCCCAGTCGAACGCGAAGCCCGTGCTCAGGAGTTTCGTGTTGTCCAGGCAATAGCGGCGGTCGTGCCCGGGGCGATCCCGCGTGAACTCGGTGCACCTGTTCACGTTCACCCCCACCTCGTCGGCCAGGAACCTGATGATGTCGATGTTGGCCGTCGTCTCCCCCGATCCGATGTTGTAGACCTCCCCGGGGATGCCCACGTCCATGAGGTGGAGGATCGCGCGCGCGTTCTCCGAGACCGGAATCCAGTCCCGGCGCTGCCTCCCGTCGCCGTAGACCGGGACGGTCCGCCCCTCCACCATCCGGGTGATCGCCTTCGGGATGAGCTTCTCCGGATGCTGAAAAGGGCCGAAGTTGTTGGAGGAGCGGGTGATGATGTAATCCAGGCCGAACGTGCGTCCGTACGCCATCACGAGAAGGTCGGCCGCCGCCTTCGAGGCCGAGTAGGGCGAGGACGGGTGCAGGCGGTCCTCCTCGAAGGACGCCTCCAGGCCCACGTCGCCGTAGACCTCATCGGTCGACACCTGAAGCAGCCTCGGGCGCTCGGCTCCCGGGAGGGAAAGCATCCAGTCCATGAGCCGCTGCGCGCCCACCACGTTCGAGCGGGTGAAAGCGTCGCTCCCCATCACGCTCCGGTCCACGTGGCTCTCGGCGGCGAAGTTGACCACCCAATCAAACGGCTGCGAGCTCCCGAAGGGGGCGTGTTCCAACCCCTTGCCCGGAAGCTCGCAGATGTCCCTCACCACCAGGCTGTACCGCGCCTGCGGGTACCCGTCCCGGATGCGCTCGCTGTTCCGCGGGTTGCCCGCATAGGTGAGCGCGTCGAGGTTGACCACCTCGCAGCCCGGCTCCTCGTCCAGCAGCGCCATGATGAAATTCGTCCCGATGAACCCGCATCCCCCGGTCACGAGGACCTTCATGCTACCCTCCCAGTATCTTCGTCTGCGTCAGCACTAATAGCGCGGTCGCCAGCTCGCCGATGATGGTGGCCAGCACCAGGTAGACGGTGCGCCGCGAATCCTTCTTCGTCTGCGACAGCTCCCGCCTGATCTCCCCCATCTCCGCCACCATCTTCTCCTGATCGTCCCGCATGTGCTGAAGCTCATTCGCCACCATCTGCTTCAGCAACGAGGTGATCGTGGTGAACTGCTCCTTTATGCCCCTCAGTATCGCGCGCGTTTCCCGTCCGTATGCGCATCCGTCAGGTTCCGAGGTCTCCGAGGTCATGGATCGAAACACCCCCTTGCCATTGTTCGTCGAATATCGCCCGAAGCGTGGCCGCCGTCATCGCCTTCAGTTTCGGCTCCATGTGTTTGATCGCCTTGTGGATGAAATGGTCCTTGCCGTTCGGATTCGTGTATTCCTGCCTCCTGCAGTAGGGGAGCGCCGAGGCGATGGCCCGCTCCATGGGCCTGAACGAGAGCTTCTCGCCCGAAACTATAGGCACCGCCCTGCCCTCGTAGGTCGGGTGCTCCCAGTGCTCCCTGGCCGCAAGGGACTTCTGCAGCGTCCCCGTCAGCACCGGGCACCGGTCGCGGTCGCGAGCGTAGTCGGCGCCCTCCACCGCGCACCGTTCGACCACCTTATCCAATGCCCGGATGATCGGACCAGGGTCGGCGATCCTGACCGCCCGGTCCCAGTTGAACAGTTCGCTCATGATGCCACCTACGACGTCCCCGGTTCAGTGTGGACGACCCTGAACTGCTCGCGCCCGATCGAGGTGAGCGTCCCGACCGCCGCTTCCCACTCGACCTTCCATATCCCCAACGATTTCGAGGTGGTGACGGTGTAATCGTAGTAGTAGACCCCCGTCGTGCTGCGCGTCCCTAGCTGATAATCGAGCTGTTTCGTCCCCGAAGGGTCAACCACCGTGCAATACGCCTTGTTGTCGATCGGGTCCGTCGCCGTACCCGATGTGTTCTCGAACGTCACCTTGAACCGTATCGTCGAACCGCGCTCGAATGATCTCAAATGAACTCGACCTCCGCGTCAGCCTCTTCGTTCTCCGTGGCCGCCCTCGCGGTCAGGAGTTCGGTCTCCGCCTCAGCCCCCTTGTTCTCCAGGGACGCGGCGGCGGACAAGAAGGAGATCCCCGCCTCCGCCTCCAGCAGGGAGAGGTACGCCCTGACGAATATGTAGCTCAGCCCGCTGGCCGACTCGCCGATCGTGAGCGCGTCCGAGACCGAGACCTCGTAATATCCCAGCGCCCCTAGCGCGCTCTCCCCGATCGTGAGCGCGTCCGACACCCCGAGGAAATAGGCGGTGATATAGGCATCTACGCTTTCGCTGACGGTGACCGTATCGGAAACGCTGATCCCGGCCCCAACGGACGCGGATGCGGTATCGCCCAGGGCAAGCCCGTCCGAGACACCAGTGAGCGCATGGAGACACCCCCCCACTCTCTCACCGAGCGTGAGGCCATCCGATATGGACACGCTACGCGATGACGGTGCCGCAATATCGGCCGATGACGACTCCCCGATCGCAATCCCGTCGGAGACACTGATTCCAAGCGCACCCGTCCCGCGGTTCAGGGATTCTCCCATCGCTACACTGTCGGAGACGGAAATCCCAAGCGCACCCGCCCCCCGGTCAATCGATTCCCCTACAGTGGTGCCGTCGGAGACCGAGACAACTCTCACAGTAGCCGACTGCACATCCGCTACCGACGAATCCGCCACTGCCAAACCGTCGGAAACGCTGATCCCGGCGGTGTTCATGCCGAGCACCGCCGCCTCGCCCACGGTCAGGCCGTCGGAGGTGGGGATGGAGATCAATCCGGCGAGTTGCGCGGCCGGGGAATCCGCAATCGTCAATCCATCGGAAACGCCGACCTCCGCCGTCGACACTCCTGAGTCCACGGCCTCACCGAGCGTGAGACCGTCGGATACCGAGACCAGGGAAACGAGCGTGGAGACAAGGGATTCCGCCAGGGTGAGACCGTCGGAGACTTCAATGAATGATATAAGGACGGTCGAGACCGCCTCCCCCAACGCAAGGCCGTCCGACAGGCTCTGCCCCGGGACGCCCGCCACCGACGAGACCGATTCGCCAAGCGTGAGGCCATCGGAGATGGAGACCACAAGGTCCCCCGTCCCTAAGGCAACGGACTCTCCGACGGTTACCCCGCCCGAAACCGAAGCGTTGAACTTGGCAATAGCAGAAACAGATTCCGCCGCAGTCAGGCCGTCGGAGACCTCAATGAGGGGAATGAGCGTGGAGGAGAGGGATTCGCCGACAGCCAAGCCGTCGTCGACGTCGGCCCCCATGGTGGAGAGCGACAGGACCGCCGATTCACCTACGGTCAAACCGTCGCTTGCGCTCCCCTTGCCCGCCGAGATACCGGCTGCGACCGCCTCGCCAATCGTAAGCCCATCCGACACCGGCACGGGGGGCAAAAGCCTGCTGACGACAGCCTCCCCTACCGCAGCCCCATCGGACACGTTGACATGAGAAGCAAGTCTGACAACGGTGGACTCCCCTACGGTCAAGTCGTCGCTGGTCGAAACACCGGGAAGCCCCTGCTTCAGGACTACCGATTCCGATACGGAGATGCTCATGGCGTCTCAGCCCCTCAGTTCTTCATCGCAACCGCTATCCGCTCGCGTATGCCGACCCCGTCCCTGGCCAGGGGCGCGACCCCGAGGCCCATCCTCACCCGCTCACCCACGGCCTGGCTGTCGGAGACCGGGGGCAGGCCCCACCATTCCAGGGTGTCCTTCCCCAGGAGCTCCCGGACGTCCGCGAGCACCTCCTTAGCCTTCCGCTCCGAAAGGGCGGCGATATCGGCGAGGTTGCGGGCGTTGACCCGGACATGGTACTCGAAATCGAGCACCTCGCCCCCGGAGGGACCGCGCGGAGGCATCCCCGAACGCATGACCCTCCTCAAGCACGCGAGGGCCAGGATCGCCCTCAGCCTCTCATCCATGCGTGGCCTCCCTGCGCGTGAACTCCTTCTCCTCCCCGAACGCGGGGTACTGCACCCCGCTCCAGTCGATATGGCGGCAGAACACGTTGGTGTCGATGAGGAACGGGTACTTCCTGCGCTGGTACTGGGGCCACCCGGCCTTCCTGAAGATGCCGTCCCTCATCACCCGGGTGCACCACCACAGGTCCTCGGTCCCCCCGCTGGTGTTGAACGTGTTCGTGTCCGGGTCGAACCACGCGTCGCGCGGGCTGGTGAACACCCTGCGCACCTTTATACCCGGCTTCACCTCGTACTCCTCGCTCTCATCGTACATGGTCCTGATGATCGACCGGTGGATCACCGTACAACCCATCGGGATGCCGTCGACCCACACCAGGTCCCCAAGTTTCCACCGGTTGTAGAACCCGTTGCCCCTGCCCCGGTAGACCAGCGGCTCCGACGGCCGGCTCTTGGTGAAGTAGAGCCCGCACCATACGGGTATGTCACCCTCTAACATCCTCCGGTTCCACTGCACGATGGTGGTCGGGTGGAGCACCACGTCGTGGTCGACGAAGAACAGCCACTCGAACTCCTGCTCCAGGAACGACTGGCAGACGATGTTCCTCGCGTCCGCCACCAAAGACCGGTAGGGGGCCTCGGTCCGCACGAACTCGTACATCTCCACCTGGCTCCAGTTGCACGGGATCACCTGATGGTACCTCCCGTGCACCCACTCTATCCTCACCAGTCCCGTCACCGGGGTCGCGACCATGAACCGCTTCGTTACCTGCTGCCTCTGGATCGGATCAGGGTTCGGCATGCGACACCTCCACCGTTGCCTCCACCACTTCCCCCGCGACCTTCTCCAGCACCGCCTCGATGTTCCCGTTCACGTGCCACACGGGGAAGCCCTTCAGTATCTTCCACGGCTTGGGACGGTAAACCTGCCAGAACGGGAAGCTCGGGTCGAAATAAGTGAAGGTCGACTCGTTGAACCCGTTGCAGTGCGTCGGGTCCTGCCAGAACCCGTGGCTCCCCGCGTAGGGGGTCGAGATCGCCAGCCTCCCCTCCGGCTTCGCGATCCTCCACAGTTCGTTCATCACGTCGACGGTGAGCCACGGCTTGATATGCTCCATGATGTGACTCGCCACGATCGTCAGACAGCATCCGTCCGGGAGGGGATACGGGAACATTTCCATGTCGTGCACGATATCGGCTCCGACGTCCGGGTCCTTGTCCATCCCGACGAAGTTCGTCCGGGAGATCCTCCCACACCCCACGTCGAGCTGTATGCCCCGTTTGTTCCTGAGTAGCTTGCCAATCTCGGTCGTCACGTTCGCTCCTTTCACCAGTTCCCGGGCCCGTCAACATCCCCCGCCGGCCTACGTGAAGGTTATGTCATAGGTGACGTTGACATCCTGGTTCGTCGCGCACGAACTTGATGCAAACGTGTTTCCGGCAAAAATTGTCGCATCCGTGGTCGTCGCGTCGAACAGGCCGATGTTCGCGATGTTCTCGGTCGCCGTCACGAAACTGTCGGACGATCCCAGGGTGGCGGTGAACCGCTCCGCCGTCGACCCGTTGCTCGCCGCCGTGACCGCCTTCCGCAGAGGCACGTTGTCGGTGCCCGAGCACTCGCTCTCCAGAGTGGTCCCCGCAGCCGCAGGCTCCGAACCCTCGCCCAGGGAGACATAATGCACATACTTCGACCCCACCTCGGACCCGAGCGCCATGCACAGGTACTGACGCTTACCGAGGTTCGTCACCGTGTTCGGCCCCGTCCACCCGGAATCCCCCGCAATGATCCCGTCGCTGTTCCTGATCATCACCCGGGAGAAACCCTTGATCTTGACGAGGCTCTCCGATCCCTTTTTCGACATGATCATCAACTCCTCGAACCGCTTTTCTGGTATTAGTCCCTAGGCCACCGCCTCGCCCACTTCACCGCATTCCGACACACTTATCTCCAGCGTCTCTGGTCCAGCTGACGGCTGTGCGGTCGATCCCCAGATATAGAGGTCGAGCGCCCATGCTTCGCTATTCCACTCGATAACCTGCGATCCATCCGTTTCTACCCAACCATAGGTATGCTGGCTTACATCATCCGTGTTGTCGATCTCTGTCCCGTTCTTCCTGATACCAGCATAATCTGCTGATCCATAATACAAGTGGAAAAATGCCCCATCATGGCCGGTATCAATGATAGCGGAAAGGTCCTCGTCCTCCCAGGCACTAAGCTCGGACACAGTACACAACGTGGCATTCGTAATTGCCGTGAAATTGTCGGTCAGCCAGCACAGAAGATAAATCTCCATGTTGACTTCATCTTCAATTTTACATTCAACAATCTCACTTCCGTCACAGGCCATCATGCCCGCATCATGCCACCCGTGATACCCGTCATAACGATCATCGCTAGAGCCGTTTTGCCGGAAGCCGATATCATCCCCGGTTGGCATCACGTCGAAAAACGCACATACCGCCGTGTCATCACCGGTATCGGACGATATATCAATATCCACCCAATCGCCAGAAGAATCGGGAGTCACGTCCGTGCCGTTTGTCAGTGCCCCCGCTTCGTCATCCGTGGCGTAGGCGACCAGAAAGACATCGATAAAGGCATTTTCCAGCTTGATTTCTAGGATGTCATCGTCATCAACCGCTACGGCCATATACGTATGGCTGTATTTGTACACGCTGGAATAACGATCATCGGTGGAACCGTTGCAGCGAGCTCCCCAGAACTCGTTCTGGTTAGTCTTGCTGACGATCTCCAGGACTACGAATGCGGTGTTCCCGGCATCGACATAGGCGCTGACATCAACGTCCTGCCATGACCCGGTCGTACCCGGTGAGATTTCAACTCGCGTGACCGGAACCATCGTCTACCGCTCCCGGCTGATATCGGGTACTGTGATTTCGATCCCTTCTGCCTTCAGGGCTGCTATTTTCGTCGCTGCCTCATCTGATCGCGTGCCAACCAATGCGCCGGTCTCGTCCCGGATTTCGTTGTATTTCTCCTCCGGGATACGGTCTTTTGCGGGCAGTGCCTGATTCTCCTCATGGAACACCCGCGTGTGATGCTCGAAAATCAGCCCGTGCAGTGTATCAAAGAGCACTTTCGATTCCTTCGGCGTCGCCTGAACGTCGAAGCTCTGCCAGGGACATGACTGGCCGTGTCGCCAATAGTCGTAGTAGGCCCGTGTAAGCGAGTCGTGCAATTCGTTGATCATCGGATCAACCTTCTTCCGCAAATCCGCGAATTGCACCCGGTCGAAATTGCGCACAGGCGGTGTCCATGCCATCGCTATGTCTCCTTGCTGCAAAACAGCTGCTTGCGGGAGTACATCTCCCCGAGTCCCTTGTTGTAGTGCCTCGCCACCCGGTAGGTCTCGCCGCCGTACACCACTTGGCGCACGTCGTCGAGGTCAAGGCCGTCGGCGTCCTCGAAGGTGCAGATGATATCGCCCTGGCTCAGGATGCCGGAGGGCACGACCTCGCGCTCGTCGCCTTTCATCACCTCGACCACCGGCTCCACGTACTCCCGTTCCTCCGAGTAGTCCTCCTCCCCGGTGAACGGGTCGCTCTCCGACACGCCCAACCGGTGGATGAGGTAGAAGCTCCCGGGGGCGCAGCGCCGGGCCGACTGTATCCCGCGCTCGCTCTCCCTGATGAAGTCCCTGTCCCTCTCGCTTAGCATCGCCATCAGTCCTGGAGGAGACCGTAGGTGTCGGTCTCGTCCCCGTAGATCTCCGAACGCTGGAGCCCGATGGCAATGTCGCCCGTCTGCTCCCTGGCCGCCTGCGCCTCGAACATCTCCGCCATCTTCCGGAAGTGCTCGGCGTTCTGGGTCTTGTCGACCTTCTCGTCCCCGCTCCAGTACGCGAACCACCGGCTCGCCTCGACCGCGAGCGCCCGGCAGCAGTGCGCCGCCGCCAAATTGAGGTCGTTCCCGTAGTCGGAGAGCACCTGGTCGATCTCGTCGTCGGAAAAGGCATTGTACTCGTACTTGCCCGCGACCAGGACCTGCCCCAGGGTCGGGGCCGTCGCCATCGTCACCAGGCCCGTATCGTTGTTGATGGTGTAGTCGGAGTCCCTGGTCTGGACCACATCGTCCAGGGTGATGGCCTCCGTGGTGGAGCGGACCGGGCATAGCGACAGGGTGAAATGCGTGGCGTGCCCGTCGCCGACCCCGAACTTGTCGGAGACCTTCACCTTGTCCCGGTCCCCCAGCATCATCCTCAACTTCTCTCTGTTCGTCATGTCAGGCACACCTGGATATGATAGTGGTCCATCACGCTCACCTCATAGTCGATGCCCGCGATCCTCGACGCCTCGCCCCTGGTGATAAGCTCCCACGCGATCCGGTGGCCGAGGGCGACGAGATGCTTGAGCTCCCTGCGTGTGTATTCTTCCCTCGGGCGGTGCCACCGACTCCCCGACCCGACCACCAGCAGCCTTCTCTTGTAGCCCCGGTCGTGGAGGTCGCGGCAGACGACGATCCCGCTCCGCTCCTCCAGGTACCATTCCGTGAGCCGCTCCAATGGGCAGAACGGACACCCGTTCATCGCGACCCCCGTCGAATATGGCATGGGGCCGGGGTCTTTGGCCCTAGCCCCGAAGGGTGCTATTCCTTCTTCACTCCCATGTCCTCCAACACCTTGACGACAATCGCACGAATCGCATCCTGGAACACCGGGTTGCTCGCCAACGTTCCGACGATGTTGGTGTGGAATGCCGAGGCCTCGTCCAGGTTCCACCAGCGGTCGATCGATAGCTCCGACGCCCTCTGGTTCATCTTCGCGACCATGTTCGTGGTCTCCAACTCGTTCCGTTCGCGCGCGATCGCGAGCAGTTCGCGCTGGTGCCGCTCCTCTTCCCTGTTCTGCGTCGACGTCCGCTCGTCCTGGATGGCCGCCGATTCCATCCTCTGCCAGAGGAACCTGGTTTGATTCCTCGCATCAAGGTTCCCCGCCAAGTACTCGTCGTTCATCTCCTTGGCGTTCAGGTCCCATCCGACCTCCCTTTCCTTTTCTGCCATGTCTTCCCCCTTTTTTTCTTTCCGCTTCTCCCTACGCTCCTCCTGCCTCTTCCTGCGTTCCCGCCTTTCCCGTTCCTTCCTCCGCTCCTCATCGTCGCGGGGGTTGTCCTTCGGCGATCCCCGCGTCCCCGTTCCGCTCCTCTCTTCGCTCATGGTTTCTGTCCCCTAGTGTCCTACCACGTGTAGCGATATCCGAATGTAAACGCTGTCTTGGCCCGAGTCGTGCGCAGTCCGATCTGGTATTCCCTGTACCGTATATACCCGCCGTACACCAGCTTCCCATCGGCAACCGATAGCGTCGGGCCGACGGTGAACTCATCCTTCTGGTAGAGATCGTATCGCGCCCCGACCCCGAAGTCGCCCCAGTACCATCCCGCCTCGATACCGAGCTTCGCGTCCTCCCCCACGAACGCGGTCGCCCCGGTGAACGCCCCGATATCGAAGCTCGCCGAGTTGACTGCTTGCGGAGGGGCCGCGAACGCCACCCCGATACCCAAGGCCAATGCCACCGCCATAATCCCTACCACCGCCTTCTTCATGTCATCCTCCTTCGCGGGATGTCCCCGCGTGAATAATGCCGAACCTTCAGGCCCCCTCGAACACCCGCACGTCCTTGTTCGCGGCCGATGCGATCGCGTACAGGGTCACGCCCGCGTCCAGCTTTATCTCGAATGTCCCGCCATTGGCAAGGGGGAACCCGTTCGTCACCGTCACCGTCGAGTCACCCAGGTAAATCACCCCACCCGAGTTGTTGTAGACTATCAGCAGGCGCCGGTTGGTCAGCGCCGTGGTCGGGAGCGCCGTGGCCGTCGCGCCCACGTTCACCTGCGTCGAAAGAATACCCCCCTTCAGCCAGTCGCCCATCGGGAGCGAGTTCCTCGTTATCGCCATTGTGTCATCCCCCCTTCCCCGTGGTGGCGGGCGTGCGCTTGGCCGGGGCCCGCTTCTTCGCCCGTTTGGTCTTGCGCCTGTCCCGGAACTCCTTCTCGGCCCTGTGCTCCTCCCTCTCGTGCCTCTTCCGGTCCAGGTCGCGCCACTGCTCCAGCGCCTCGGGGCTTCCCTTCCTCCCCATTTTCCCCAACCTCACCGGTATGCCCACAAACCCGTCATCAACCATCCGTCATTCCCTCCCTGAAAATTATTACCCGGTAATAATTGCAGCGCGGGCGGCGAGAATCAACCCGCCGCCCGTATCCGTCAACTCAAAGTCCGCATTCGCGTCCTCTCTAATACGCAGTCCGCACCCATTTGTCCGGTTCGACCACGTCCGCGTCGAACCGTGCCTTCGCCCGTGTGTTCTCGGTATCCCGGAGCAGGTCCTCCCAGTTCTTGATCTGGAGCATCAGACGCCGCAGGAACAGGCATCCTCCGAACGTCCGCGCCTTCCCGATGTAGTAGTAGTCGCTGTCGATGTAGGGGGTCGAAACGATGTTCAGGATGTTCTGGAACACGTTGCTTCCGCCCGCGGCGGTCGTCCCCGCCATGTTCGTGGTCACCGTGAGGGTCGTGTTCAGGATCTCCTGCGCGGTGTAGAGGTGCGTCGGGTCCACGATGATCGTGTCCGGCGCGATCGGCTCCCGTTCCGTGTAGTTGTTCGCCGTGTAGGTCCGGTTCATCTCCAGTGCGATCGCGCTCGCGATTGAAGCCGCGGTCAGTCCCGTCGCCGTGTTCGCCGTCATCGAGCCACCGCGCGTGGTGACCGAGGCGAACGCCACATAATCTTCCTTCTGCTTGAAGCGGTGGCCGACCATGCGCAGGAACCATCCCATCAGATCGACCTCGATATCCTCAAGCATATCCTCGTCGAATCCCACGATACACTCGTACTTGTCCACTTCCATCTTGGCCTCGCCGGAAACGGGACCGGTATGACGCACTTCCCTCCCGGTCTCACCGCTTGCCTGCGCACCAGATTTATAGATGTGGATCCCCTTCAATCCCGGCAGGTCGACCGCCTTCCCCTTGGTCAGGGTCAGCGTGTCGAACACCCGCGGCCACATCGCCGTGTACTCCGCGTACCCGTCCAACAGCTTCGTGTTGAACGCGGTCCGCAGGAGCTCGGGAACCTCGCTGGTCACCCGCGCTTCAGTGAGCAGGCGCTGAAGCACGCGGATCTGTGCCTCATTCCAGCCAGAGGTGCCGCGACTCAGGGCTTCGTTCATGTCCTTGGTGGACATCACCTTGTCGTCGTTCACAGAATTTCACCTCCGTCGCTAAAAGCGCGGTAGTCTATAGATACGGTGTGGAGCTGTCGTACAAGTACGGGCTCCGCTTGCGCACCGGGGTGATGAATACCTCCACTACCTCCCCGGCCGCGGTCCCGGCCGTATTCGATTCGGCCACACCGCTCGAAATCTCGTTCGAATTGCCCCCACCAAGGTCAACCATGGTGGCATTCCCCGCCACATACACGTAATTCCCGGGGTTGATCGCGCAGGTCTGGTTCGTGGTGAACTCAAACACGCCACTCTGCCATACCAATACGTCATCCCCCGCAACCCCGGCCCCCTCGGCCACACCACAGATTCCGCCCGTGGTGTTCACCAGCATGGGGTCGGTCGCTCGCCGCAGGAGCCCCCCGCCGTCCAGGTAAACCTGGTCACCGGCGTAGATGGTCTCCGCGGCCTCGAACTCCGTCAGGACCCCCGCCCGGAGGAAATTCTCCACCTGGGCGTTGTAGGTCATGATCTGCTTAGCCACTGATGTTTCACCCCCTAGTCCTCGTCCTCGGACGGCTCCTTGATGTGCCCGATCGCTTCCGCTATCTCGAAATTCGGGTTGCCCTCCCGCAGGATGTCGCGGTCGCTCGGCTTGTCCTTCGGCTTCGCGTCCCCTTCCTCATGCTCTGCGGGCGGGATGCCCCGATTCTTCGGCGCTTCCTTCGTCAGCACGTCCGGCGCCACCTTCTTGATGAAGGCCATCTCGGACTCGATCGACGTGTCGACCGTCTCCTTCGTGTCGCCCGCAACGCGCTCCGTGAGCAGCTCCTTCGCCCTCTGGCTGATCTCCAGCGCGGCGATCTTCCCCGCCCGGTATTCGGTGAGTTCCCTCTGCGCCTTCTCGGCCTCGTAGGCCTCCACCTTGCCCCGGGCGTCCGCGAGCTGCGTCTCAAGCTCCTTGGCCTTGCCCTTCAGTCCGTCGCGCTCCGCCTTGAGGGAATCGATCTCCTCCATCAACGACGTGGCCTTCGCCTCGATCAGCGTCTGGACCTCGGGACTTGCCAGGAGCTCCTCGTTGGTCATGCCCATGTGCTATTCACCTCCGCTTTCGAGTACCTGCTGCACCGCCGCACCGACAACGCCCCCGTGACGCACGAGGTCAAATCCGCGAAAGTGCATCTCAAGCACCCTCTCGCGACGGCTCCCACCAACCGTTTCATACACCGTGCTGCCGCTAGCCCGCAGGGACAATGGTTGCGTTCCCGCGGGGAGGAATCTGAGCAGCTTCCGCACATCCTCTCCCAGCCTCGTATCGACAATCTCCCCGACAAATGTGACTTCGCCCTGGTCGTTCAGTTGTATCTCCGGCACCTTGCCCACGATGGACATGGGGCTGGTGTCCTCCTCGTCCGGGTGTCCGGCGCAGATCGTGAGCACGGCCGAAGCCTCCTGTTGCGCCTCGGCCACCGCCGTCTCCACGACCTTCCGGGGATAATAGCGCCCGTTCCCGGACACGGCCTCGGTCCTCAGCGCAATCCCGGAGAACCGGAACGGCTTGTTCCTGTCGCTCTCCACCCAATCGACGGAGTCGACCGGGGCCGCCCACGTCCCGGCCATCGGTTTGCCCTCGATGATGCGCGGGGTGCGCGTGATGACCTCCCCGCGCGTGGTCCGCACGAGGTCGATGATCCCCTTCGTGCCCTTCACGGTCTGGAGGGTCGCGACCGCCGTCATCGTCGAATCGATCGCCTTGAACGCGGTCCTCCGGTTCACCGCCGGGTCCAGGAGCCGGTACGCCCTCCGCAGCTTCTCGCTGTCGGGGTCGGCCGTGATCATCCGCTTCAGCAGGATGAGCGCTTTCTGGAACTGGGCACTCACATACCCGTATTGCCCGTACCCGTAGAATCCGTATATGCTTTGGCTCGTGTGGTACTTCGGGGGCTTCTTCTCGAACTTCCGGTAATAGCCCGCCAGGAAATTGTACGCGGCCCGCTTGTCCGGGATGTTTACTCCACCCCGGGAACCGAGCACCGCGGCCATGGCCGCCGACACCCCTCCCCACACCGCCGTGAGCTTGCCGCCGGTCACGTCGGCGAACGGGAGCTTATAGCCCGCAAATGCATCCTTCTGCTTGGGGTCGTACCAGACGAATGCCCTGCGGTACCGGGCCCATTCCATCTCCTCCTTCTTCGGACCCCCGGCCCATCGCCTGATCCTCCCCTCCGCTGCGGACCCGTCCCACTTTGAAGACTTGTCCAGCGGCAGGGTGCGCGATCCGCCGATTGCCTCCCTGATCTCCTGCTCGGGGGCCTCCCCCGTGCCCGGAAGAGGCCCTTTGGTGTCATTCGCCGAGCTACCCTCGACCGTGCCGTCAGCCGAGGGGGTAAGAGGAGGAGAAATGCTCTCGGGTTGCTCGGGCGTCTCCGACCGGTCGTCGTCCGCCTTGTCGAAGAACCTGTCCGCGATGCCGTACTGCATGAGCTCCTCCGGGGTCAGGTACGTGTCCGTCTCCCGCAGGAGCGTATCCTCGATCTCTTCCTTGGTGGTAAGGTTGCAGTGCTTGATGAAATGCGCGACCATCTGGTCATGGATGATGTCGAATTCCCGCTGACGCGCCTTGATCTCGGCCTGCGTGCCGCCCACGCCTGCGGAGAACCGGTGCGCCAGAATGTTCACGTTCTGACTCACCAGGCGCTCGTCGCCCGCCATGAAAATCATCAGGCCCGCGCTCATGATCTTGCCGATGCCGATAGTCACGATAGGGGCCCGAATGTACTCCATCATGTCCGTGATCGCGAAGGACGCGTACACGCTCCCGCCGAAGGACGAGATGATGATGGTGATCGGCTCCGTGTCGCTGATCTTGTCCAGCGCCAGCAGACGCCGGCACATGAGCTCCGCCAGGCCGTCCTCGATCGCCGAGAACATGAAGATGGTGCGGTTCTCCGCCGCGATCTTCTCCGGGGCCTCCTGCTCCTTCATCTCATCGGCCAACACGGGAACGGTGACATCCTCGGTGCCCGACTCCGTGATGCGCCGGAACACGGGACCGGCCTCCCCGACCTCCACCAGGGAAAACGCCTTGTGCTGCTTCATCCACGCCTTCGCCTTCGACATGGTCCAGCCCTTGGCCTTCTCGAACAGGTACGTGGCGATCTTCGCGCAGGTCACGCAATAGAGCGCGGAGATCCCCTCGCGCTTCGACAGCGTCTTGGTGACGATCTTGTGGCTCGGGTGCTTCCTCGTATGGTCCGCCATCCCCTTCGCCGGGATGCTCACGAACCTCTCAGTCTCTTCAGGCACAGCGCTCACCTCTCAACCATATCACATTTTTCATTGCCCTCTTATATTAGAGAAAATTTATTTCAGGTTGGGGTGGAGGCAACGCAAGACTGGAGCGGGATTGCGCGATTCCAACAAAAAAGCGGGACCGCATTCCATGAAAAACGCCCGTCTTTTCCAACGGGCGATTGACGGAATTGCACGTTTCCCTGTGGATAACCTGTAACGCTAGGTTACACTTTATCCACAGGCTCAAGGAACCCCATTTTCCCCCGGAATAGACGCAAGGCAGGATCGGAGCGGATTTACAGGATTTCAGCAAGAAAGGGATTGATTGAAATCTAAAGACTGTCTGTGGATAACTTGTGGATAACATGTAACGCTAGGTTACACCTTATCCACAGGCTTGGAAATTTCCACAAAAAACGGGGCGCCCCATTTCTGAGGCACCCCGAAGGAGAGAGCCCGGACTGACCGGGTCCGGGCCGAATGAAAAAGGTCAATTCACATCATACTTCCCGATTGCCTTCACCTGCGATTCCCGATTCTCTTCCCACCCAGAGATGAACTGGAACAACCGGTCCGACCATCCGGCAAGCAACGCCACCCCATATTCGCCCTGAGGGATCTGCACCCCCTGCCCATAGCCCGCAAGATCAACCGAATACAACAGACACTTGGGGGCAACGGTCTTCCGGTAGGAACGGAACGAATCAGCGAAACTCTCGGACCACGGGGAACTGTCCCAGCACTGCATGTCCGACAATAAGATCACCCGATCGAGCACAATATGCTCCCGCTCCAGAAGTTCCATTGCCCTCCATGCGTTCGTGCTTCCCCCGACATCCATGCGCCGAATCTTCTGTGCATTGGTAAGCACACTATCCCGCCGATTCAGCACCGCCAATTCCGCGATCTCGCCGAACCCGACCACAAATCCATTTGATATAGTGTCGATGCCCGCGCCCAATACGGCCCCGACATCGCTATATGTGAGCGAACCACGCTCCGACAACGGCGATTCCATCGAACCCGATAAGTCAGCCAAAATCCCGGTCATGCCTGGAAGATGAGGGATGTTGGTCACGCTCGCGTCCATGGCGTCGCTGACGGCCGCCAGCACCATGCCGGAAAACGGAGACGGAACCCGCTCAATCTGGCGGTACGCGGACAAAAAACGGAACGGGAGCTGCTTGCTCCGCCTTACGTTCTCCCTATCCCGGAGCTGATCGCATACCCGCCGCATCAATCCCGCGTCAACCTTAGCCTGTAGAAGATTTCTCAGATTCCGAAGCGCCGCCATATAGTTCCCAAACCGGGGGCTCTCCAGCCACAAGCGCACGACCTCTCCCCATGCTTCCTTCGTGCTGCCATTCTCCGAGATGATAACCTCCCACGTCTTCGGAGGCTCCAGCGTCTGATCCGCCAACTGCCTGAATATCAACCCGTGCTCCTCGTCCTTCGGATTGGGATGGCAAAGGAACATGGCGTCCCGCATCCTTACCTGGCCATCGCGGTTGTACTTGGCGAATTGGTAGCGGGAAAAGGAATTGAACGTGAGCGCGATTGCCTTCTTCAACCGCTTCGGGATTGATCGTCCGAATTTGCCGATCTGGTAGGCGATGCACTCGGTGATCTCATCGGCTCTGCGGATGATGGCGGGCGCATATTTCAAGAGCAGACCCGTCCCCCTCACGCTGTCGAGCTGCGCCATCTCCACCAAAATGAGCTGCGGCACCGAGCGCAAGTGCATCTCGTTGCGGGCGTACGCCGCCAGTTTCAGGCAGAATTCAGGGTTAGCTGCGCCCACACTGCGCAAAAGCGTCACCAATTCCTGATCGCTCTCCTCCCCCGAAGCGTAGAACTTCGGCTCACCTACGAGCGTGCAGAGCACCCGCGAAACTAGTTCCGTTCTGGGATCGGTGCGATAGCTCACCGCCCCCTCGAAATTGACCGTCTTCGTGCTGTTCGCAACCGGCTGGTTGAACTTCATTCATCCCCCCCTTTAAAATAGTAAGAGAAGTGGAACAATCGGACAGGGAACATGCCTTTCGGCGTCATCTCCGTATGATGAAGTATCCCTTTCCTGCGCCACTTCTCTCGAATCATTGCCCAATACAAATATGGTGGCGGGGGGCAGGACTCGAACCTGCGACCTCTCTCTTAGCAGGAGAAGTAACCCTCCACTGCGCAACCTGAAAAGGCCGAACAATCGCACAGGGTACGTTAGCGCTCTACCAACTGAGCTACCCCCGTCAATTACACTATACATTATTTCCGCTCAATGTCAAGAATCACACTACCACGGCCACCTGAACAGCCTGCTCGCCACCGTCCTCCCCACCGCCTTGTTCTTGACCCTCCGGGCCATCCTCACCGGATCACCGGAACCGAACGCTTTCACGTCCGCCCCCAACCTCGCCAACCTGAACAGCGTGCCCACTATGCTCATTTCTCCACCTCCCCGATAAGCGCCTGCGCCACCTCCGGGTTCGGCCCCCGGAACATGAGCGCGATCCCGAGCACCCAACCCGATCCGGGTAGTGCGCCGCCCGGAAGCGCCACCCGGAGCGTGTCGGTGCCGTCGGGGTCGCAGTCGGAATATCTGTAGTGGCTCCCGCTCTTCCCGGTAAGGAAATTCTCGACCCTGCCGCTGGATGGGGCCGTTCGTTGGACCGAGACCGCATGCAGCCTCCAATCGTCGAACTCCGCGCCCACCATGAGTGCCTGAATACGATCCCACATGCCCATCCACCACTTCCCGTCGACGATGCTGCGCACCCCATCGGCGGTCAGCCACGCCTGCACCAGCACCGTGTCCAGGAATGCGGGGGCATCGCCCAGATAGGCATGATACATCACCGTGCTCACGGCAAGGGGATCACACGCCGCGCTCCCCACAAACGGGGGCTCGACCGAATCGTTGATTCCGTCCAGTGTTATGGTCGTGTCCGACAGCCACCCCCGACACAACTTGGCGACTGCGCCCTTCCACTTCTCGGCATTCATTCCTCCCTCCTACTTGATAATCTCATCACCTATTCTCTTCAATCGCCAACCGCCGAAAACTATCTGCCACAGTAACACTACCCCCAATGCCTGCCAATAGCTCATGCGCCCGGCCCCCAGCAGTGCAGGGAACAGCGCGTTCCACAGAAACATCAGCAGCAACGCGTCCACCAGAAACCACACGACGCTGGCCGTCAACTTGCTATAATCCCGTTTCATCCCTCCCTCCTCGTATCAATTGTCTACGCATTCGGTCCCGACAGGTGCAGACGGCATATCGGATAGAACCCGGTCCCGCCATGCCATCTGTGCACCCTGACATAATCAGCGAACCGCCCGCACCCGTGCACCGAACAGACCGCCCCCAACGATGCCCTCCGGTACGTGTCCTCTTGGTGTGTCATGGCCGCCCCCTGTAATGCCCGTTTGTCAAAGCCATTGCCACCTTCCTCGCCGCGTCCTCGTCCTCGAAATAGAGCAAGAGCTTCCCGTTCTTGTACAACCTCGCCTTGCGCAGCTTCCCGACATCCACGTCGTGGACTTCGTACAGTTCATCGCTATGTTGGTACGCCTCCGCCAGCTCCCGCCCCTCAACCCTCACCGGGTCCTCGCCCCCGAGGACGACCCTGACAAGCTGCTCTATCGCGATCAGCTCGTCCGTCCTGATGCCCCATCCATATTCTCCAACGTACATCCTCAAGGAAAGGGTCTTCTTCTTCTGAATCTCCTTGGCGCAGACGTTCTCCCTCCCGAAATCCCCCCAGACAACGGGCAACAATTTCCGGGCATCGTCCAGTATCCTTTTCCAGCTCAGTTTAGCGACATGCGGGAGATACTGGGTCTGAATGTAACCTGCAATCACCCCAGCGTCGAACCCGGAATCACCACACTTTTCGTCCATCTCTTTTTTTATCCGGGCCGCATCCACCGCCACGTTCGGGCAATGCTCCTGCGCCAACCGCCTGATGGCGAACTTGGTCAGGTCGTTCCTGAGTTCCCGGATCAGTTTCTTCATATTAATCTCTTGGTGGAACGGACTCGCATACACTTCTCCAATCCCGTTCTCCTCCCTGAACCGTTTGTCTATCCGCTCCAATTCGGACAGGAACCCCCCCACTTTTTCGTACTGCGCGTTCATCTCGGCAATGTTCACGACTGCTCCTCCTCCTATCATCACCCGGCAATCTCATCCTTCGTGAGCCGTGTCTCGTCCCCGGCGTTGTGGGGGTCGCTGACATCCTCCCGCCTCACGGACCATCCGCCCCAGTCCTCATCGCCCGACCCGGCCTCGACCGCCTCCCGCACTGCGTCGCGCAACTCGTGCAGGTCGGCGCAGTAGCCCAAGGCGATAGCCCCCGGCTGTCCATCGGGGGCGTTGAACCAGTACTCGCCCGCGCCCTGCCACACCAACCGGATGCCCCACGCCCTACCCTTATAGTTCACCGTCACGACGGTCATTCATCCCTCCTTTTCTTCCTTGACAAAACAGTTCCCGACCATCCACCCGAACCGTTCGCACGCCTCCTGCGCGTCCTCGGCGAACGCGTATTCCGGGCGGGACAACGTGCCATCGGCCTCCCGGTGCTGAATACAGTAGGTTTTCATACTTTCACCGCCCGCTCGATTATTTGCTCATCCCGCTTCCATTGGGCATCCGCCCGGACTTGCGCCTTCCGATAGAGAGCCAAATCGAACAGGAGACCATGCCTGGCCATCGCATCCTTCACCGCCTAGACCTCGTCACCGCAGAGATCGCGGACGTCGAGTATCGCTTCGACCAATTCCGCTATCAGCGCTTCGTGGTCTTCGGTTGTCATCGTTCCTCTCCTTATCGGGTGCAGTATGCCTGCAACCCAGCTTTTTTGAGCCACCCTGTCGCCGCGGTTATGGGATCAGGGCTATCAATCGCCGCGCGATGCAGATCCTGTGCCTGACCATCGTCGATATGATATACAGTGATGGTCCCATCAAATCCGGCGACTTCCCGGCGCTGTTGCGCGATTACCTCATCAAAGGGCGGTGCATCTTGGATGGGGTACGCCCCTATCACCTGGCCACTCTCGTCTGCGAGTATGTATGCGCCATCTGCGGGAGGAGTTTCGGAAGTGAGTTCTTCGACTTCCGGGACTGGCGGAACATCCGCTTTCTCGGCTTCCGCCTTGATTTTCTCAATAGCCTTTTCGCAGTATTCGGGGTCACCGCGATAGGAGAAATCACCGTTTTTGACATCGTACCAGATCTTGTCCAGTCCGTAGATGATCCCCCGCGCCTGACTGTTGCTGATGGGCTGGCCATCGAGTTGGGCTGATTTGACGTTGCCGGTGTTGTAGGTGGTGTATTGGAGACCATACCATTTCGGGAGGTCGTTGAAATAAATGCGGTGCTTGTCTCCCCTGATCCACTCGCTGCCTCCGATGGCTTTCAAGGCTTCCGGGATGATGATAGTCTTGGTCATCTTCTCTCTCCTTCTTCTTGATGGTATTACACTATATATTATAGCACAATATCACAAAATGTCAATAAGGGGGCAAGTCAGCTCTTCGTGATCTGGAGGGTCCATCCGCCGCCGGCGTCCGTCCTCCGGTGGCGGAACCGCCACACACCGTTCAACGTGGAGTCCTTCGCGCCCCTGACCGTGATGTCGTGCGCCTCCGGCCTCTGGACGCTCTCCGCCACCCAGCGGAAGGTGTCGATGAGCACGAGCATGGAACCGTCGATGACCTGCGGTTCCCTGCCCCTGGCCATCCATTCCCTCTCCCCCACGAAGATGATCGGCCCCGGATGCCCCGTCTCCACCGCCTTGAACCGCACCGGCGACGGCTCGCCCGGCTCCCACGACTCGACCGCTGATCCCCCGCATCGTATCTCCCCGCCCTGCCATCCCGTCCTCGAATCCTGCAGGAGACGGAAGTCGAAATGTGACCCGAACCGTCCCAATCCGAGGCCGCGCAGGGCGCGCACCCCCTTCCGCGCGGCACGGCGTATCCCCTTCGAGCGCCCCGCCAGCAATCCCTCCCCGTCAGGCGTGAGCCCGGTCACGTGGAGCTGGAGGCACCCGTCACCACATACCCCGTGGCGGATGCCGAGCACGCCCTTGGGGGAGCCGGCGCCCTCACCCGACATGCGCACGTAGAGGATGGAATTGCGCACGTGCGCCATCAGATCCTCATGGTGCCGCTTGCCCTTCTCAGCGGTGAGCCAGGCGCGCACCCGGTGCCCGTCGCCTTCCTGATGGTCTTCCAGACGCTCCACCCTGAACTTCGCCCGGATCGAATGCAGCACCCTCCGGTCGTCGAGGCAGAAGCGCAGCAACGTGTCCGGGTCCCAAGTGCTACCGACCGCAGCGTCAACGACGAGCATCCCCCCGGGACGGAGCACGCGCCACGCATCGGAGAGCAGGAACGCCGCGCCGTCCGCATCGGGGAGGCGGGAGAGGCGCACCATCTCCACGGACGAATCACCGTACGGGAAACCATGGGCCACGTCCCAAACCACGTCGCAGGCGCGGTCGAGTCCGATCGTGGTGTACCCGTCCCTGGGTTCGGTTCCGCAGTTGAGCTTCAGGATTCCCCCTCCTCTAATCCATCATCCCGTATCATGCCCCCGCTTCCCTTGCCTTTGCTTCCACAGCAGGATGAGCGAGAGCGCCCTCTGGCTCGGCAGCTCCGGGAACCGCCTCAGCATCCTCGAGCGTATCTCCCGCTCCGGTGCCCTGTCGAATCCCCTCTGGCCGCTGAGCCACCTCATGTACTTGCTCATATTATTACCGGGTAATAATTTATCGACTCATGGTCTTGATCTCGTCCAGCTCGTGCTGGATCTTCAGGAGCGAATAGACGAACGCCATCCCGGTGAGGAAGTCGAGCGGCGGGTCGCCTTTGAAGAACCCGTGCGCCGAGAGCATCAACATCGGGTTCTCCCCGGACATGGTGTCGAGCGTCTTCAGAAACGGGTTCTCGCCGCGCGTGCGCATGTGGTTCCAATTGTTCATCGCCGCCTTGAACGCCTCGTCGGTCACCATCGGCAGCGGCATCACGCCCCCCTCGCCAGCGCCTCGTCCAACCGCTTCCCCATCCGCCTCGCCTGCGTCGCCCCGAACCGTCTGGCCCCGCGCTCCGCATGGCACGCCTCCATATCCCGCCAGCGCTGCTCCATGTCGGGGTAGAGCTGGACACGCGCGGCCTGGCTCACGCTCCCGCCTTCCTTGGTGGCCCCGAGCACCCCGAGCCGGTAGCCGAACCCCGGCCGTATCTCCACGTGCGCCACGCCGTCCCGCTCATGCACGAGGACCTGCCCGTGGGGGATGGGGATCGCGGTCACGTCCCGTCACCGTAGGCCATCGGACGGTTCCCCTCCAGTATCTCCTTCTCCCGTTGGCCGGAGCCGAGCACGAGGTCGATGATCTCGTCCGCGAGCGCCGGGCCCGCCCGGTCGATGTCCACGTAGTTCGCCGCCGTGTAGCGCTTGTTCAGCAACCCCCTGTACTCCATCATCTTCCCGACCACCTTCCCCCTCAGCTCTTCCTTGTCCATCCAGCACCCCCATCATCAGGAAATTCGCGAGCATGTCCTGACGGCCGATGACCGGAACCTCGATCTCAACCGCGACCCCGTCCTCCCTGTACTTTTCCATGACCTCGCCGTAGGCGCAATATGGGCAGAGCGCCATGACCATCAGGGCCCCGTCCTGCGCCACGGATATGTGGCCGCAGCGCGGGCATTGCAGCAAGTGCGAGGTCACGCCTTCCTCCGCACCTTCACCGCCTTCCCGTCCTCGATGACCTTGCGGCCGTACTTGTCCCACACGTCAATAATCGCATTGCTCCTGATCCTGGCCTCGATATCTTTCTTTGTTCTTTTCTTCCTCATTTATATCTCCTCTACGGTGACAAAAAGTGCTTCGATGTTTTTGCCGGTATTCTGATTTTTCACGACCCTTGACGCGGTCTTCACGATCCTATATTTCGCTTTAGACGAAACTAATACCTCCATCTCATCGGAAATATGCGACATGTGCATGACAGAACTGCCCCTTCCCGTTTGGGTAAGCTCAAAAAATACGTTCGTCCTCGTGGCCGCGTCAGAAAATCCCCACAACTGGTCAGCCTCGCTCGTCCACGATGCCAAACCCCTCATGTCCACGGTCTTGCCAACGGCAGAAGCTTTCGAAAATTCTCCGTAAAGCGCCTTACTAGGTACGGCACGCATGATTTTCCCGTTGAACTTAGGGGCAAATCGAAGATATTTTTCAATCGCATTAGCATACTTTCTGGCAGTAGTGGCAATTCCTTTCGACCAATGATCGACTACTGCCTGAAAACCGAATTGCTGATAATGTCGAATCGGTTCATAAGCCATGCTCGTGTACGAATATATCGCATCGAACATGTTCTCCGCCCCTTTCTGCGTCAAATTAACGCCAGCCGCCTTTGCGTCGGCCATTATCCTAGCAACCCCTTCCTCCCTTCCATGAATCGGCAAATGCCCTCTTCTCGGAGGCGCGACCGCTCCGCGCACCGGGGCGAAGACCCCGGCCTGCTGGCGAATCTGCTCCAACTCCTCCTTGGTAAAGATGTCCTGGCGGAAAATATGGGTGGAGTAGCAGCGGCATTGGGGATGCTTCGGAATCGGGGCCGCCTCCCCGCGCGAGAAATAGTACTCGTGCCCGTCCAGCTCGGCGCACTCGGGGCATGGCCAGGGACCGATCGGGTTGGTCAGGTATCTCTCCCCGATGATCCAATCCACGCTCTTCCCGTACGCATGGTGCCCCGTCTGGTACGCCCGCGCCATCTCGGTCCGCGCGATCCTCTCGGCCTTGTAGGTGAGCGCCCTGTTGGGCTTGCGGAACTCCGCTCCGATCATCTGGCGGATGTCCGTGGTGAGTTTCCCGATGGTGTCGCCCTGGATCAGCCCCAGGCGGAGCCTCCCCTGGATCTGGCGGAGCGCCTGGATCGTGTCGGCGTCGGTGAGTTGGAGCGCGTAGTTGGTGTAGACCTCGATGGCGTCCCGGTTGATGAGGGAATAGGAGGGCGAGAGATCGGTCTTGATATTCGCCAGGAGCGCGGAGAGCTGCTGCTCACCCGCCCTGACTCCGTGCTCGCCCGCGCCGCCCATCATCTCCCTGAGCTGCGCCTGCGTGCGCCGCTGGAGCACGCCCATCTCCATTGCGATCTCCCGCTCGATGGCCTCGAAATGCTGCACGGAGGCGACGCGCTCCGCTCCCCCCAGGTCCCCCTTGAACTCGCGCACCCTCGCGAGCACCTGCTTCTGCGCCTCGCGGTAATGGCGGGTGAGCTTCCCGATCTGCTGCTCCGTATAGCGACCGTACTCGTTGACCGCCTTGTCGGTGGCACGCGCTATCGCGCCGGTGATGTCGGCCATTTAGCCCTCACGCCTTCGTCAACTTCTCGATCATCCGGTTCGCCGTGTCCCGGTCGATGTCGCCGTCGCTCACCATGCTCCCGATCTCCTGGACCAGACGGTCGACCGGACTGTACTCCTGTTCCGCGGTCTCCGCCTTCTCCCGCTCCTCATCCAACAATCGCTCCTCCTCCTCCACGTCGAGCCCGAGGTATTTGCACACCGTGTCCACCGCCGTCTTGTGGCTCACCAGTCCCTGCTGGTACAGGAGCGTGACCGACTTTAGCGCCCGCTCCACGTCCTCCAGCTCGTAGTCGAAAATGGGCGGGAACTCCACGCGCACGTCCAGTTCGTCCGCCGCGAGGATCCTCGCGCTCGGCAGCCTCCGGAACTTCTCCCCCTTCTCGCGCTGCGCCTTCAGCCGGGCGAACGACTTGCGCAGCAGTTCCTCGTACTTGCGCGAGAATATCTCCTGACGGCGCTGGATCTTCTTGATGAACGGGAACGTCATGTTAGTGCTGGTGGCGCGGTTCACGTCCTTCCCCAGGTTCAGCCAGTGGATCGGCACCTCCGCCGCCATGGCGATGATGAGCGCGATCCGGTTCAGCATCGATTCCAGGTCGAAGGCCCCCCTCGGCTCCGCGAACACGTAGTCGGCCCCCGGGGGGAGGATGAGCTGCGTCCCGGGCGGCAGGCTCCGGCGCAGGCCCGTCTTCTGGTCCTTGTCGCGCGCGACCTTGTTGATCCGCGTCTTCAGCTGCGTCCGGTAGCGCATGTTCACGCCCGTGAATTTCCCGATGGGTTGGGAGGCGAAAAGCCGGCGCTTGTCCGCCTCCTCCGTCATCGAATCGTAGAGGTCGTACCAGTAGAACAAGTGCAAATGGTCGCTGTTGCCGAACAGCGAGTTCGAGACCGCGTTGACCATCGCGTGCACCATGTCGGAGGCCGGGATCGACTCGCCCTTCTGCTCGTTGCTGAACTTCTGGACGTACGCCGTCGGCTCCATCGCGTTCCCATCCGCGGTGATCTTGTCCGCGATCGTCACCGGGGGGATGAGCGCGACGTCGACCGGACGGCCGCTGTCCGGGGGAGCGTCGAAGATGCGGATGAAATTGTCCCCGTAGATACTGCTCTCGATGCCCACCATGAAATGGTCCAACTGGTCGATGATGGGCCGGGCGAAGTCCACGTGGTCGTTCTCCCCGACCAAGTGGACGCCCTTGCCGAAGACCGCGCTCGCGGTCAGGTTGGTGACCGGACGGGCGAACTGGTGCTCCAAGTAATACTCGTACCCCATCTCGTAGCGGTCCAGGCGCTTCTCCGGCTTCTTCCACCGCTTCCCCTTCGCATATTCCCAGCTTCCCTGGTCGATCGTCAGGATCGTGCCGTACTTCCCGCGCCTGAACGGGAGCCTGCCCTCCAGTATGTCACCGACCGTGACCACGGCCGGGGTCTGTCTCGTCAAGTCACTTCACCTCTTTTTTCGGAAGCCTGTTCAATATCCTCTGGAGCAGGCCCCTGCAGTCGAGCATGACCTCCAGCAGCGCGTAGTCGATCGCGGCCTGCGTCCGCAGCATCGGATCGCGCGCCTGGGGCATAACCCACGGGGGTGGCTGTTGCGGAGCATCCGGCGCGAAGTCGTCCTCCGTGCCCACCCTCACGCTCCTCACTCCGTCAACGATTTCTTTGCGTGTTCTCATCGTTCACCCTCCCAATATCGTCATCAGCGCCGGCACCGCGCTTCCCAGTCCGACCGCGCCCGGCACCCCCATCATGAGCACCGCCATCAGCTGGCCCGGCTTGTCGTTCCTCTCCTTGTTGTCCTTCCACGTGGGGATGAACAGCGTGCCGAGGATGATGCCCACGACCAGATTGAGAAACGCCACCGGGACGATCCACCGGCCCACGGTGCAGACTATACCCGCCAGGACCAGGAACACCACCACAGGGATGAGGATATCGAACTGCCCCTTGTAGCTCCTGCTGATGACGAGACCCCAGAATCCGAGCCACGCGCCCATGAATATCGTCGCCGAACCCACTGTTACAGCGTCCAAGTCAGCATCCCTCCATATCCGGGCGTTGAAGTGGGTCCTCAACCGCCTCCTCCCTCCGGGGGAAGAACGTCAACTTGTCCCAATCGGCCTTGTGGTCACGGGGCGAATAATTCCCTACCGCCTTATCATCGAACGGGAACCGCAGCGTCTTCTGGTCAACATCGGCGTAATCAAAATCCCTGCCCTTCTCGCCGATAATCACCATGACGGACACCTTCATCCAGAACGGCGGTCCCATGACGCTCCTATCAATCACCTTGCCGGGGTTCCCGTCATAGAATACCGCGTCACCCGTGCGGACCGGGAGCATCGCCAAAATAGCCGCTTTCTGGGCATTCACTTTCTTCTGCATGCCCTCCAGAGTCCCCAACGCTTTCACCAACGCCTCAGTGTCGAGCTTCATGCCATTCCTCCTCTTGTATGCCCCCGCTGCCAAGGATTTGCACTTTGGATGTCCCGCCAGGACTCTAACCTGGTATCCCTCCTACTTCCTACGATGGCAAATCGTTTATAGTTTCGGAGACGTGTTCCCAAATTTACACCACTAGACTCGCTTATGCCTTTCACTAGTGTCTACCTATTCCACCACAACGGAGGCTTCTCATTTTATATTAACACCAAACCCCTCTTCCTACCCGTCATCCTCATCGTCGTAGTCGTCCCTGACTCCGAATCGCACGATCGACACCTCGCCGAACGCTCCCCTATCCGGGTCGTCGGGGATGTTGTCCCGATTCCCGATCCCCCCTCCGCCCCACGTGCTCCTCGGATACGGGCCGGGATCGCCGGCGAGCACCTCGATGTCGCCCTGGTCGCCCATCGCCCCTTCCCACATCTCCATGGTCACCATGGTGTAGGAGAGGGTGTCGGCATAATCGGGGGACTTCCCGACCCGCTTGATGTACTCCTCCTTCGACTCAAACCTGATCTTCCCCTTCGACGTGGTATAATAACGGAGGCTGCTGACCTCCCGGATGATCCTCTCCCTCTGCGCCTTCGTGACCCCCTGGGCGACGATGTGCATGATATGGCGCTCGAACTTCCTCCGCATGATCCAGAACAGTTCCGAACGCAGATCGTAGTAGTCCGGGTTGAACGCCGCCGCTCCCCCCATCACCCGGAACACCGGGACCCCGATCGCCTCCAGATCGTCCGCCGTGCCCGAGCCGATCCCCACCGCGTCCACCGACACGAACATCGGATGCTCTGACACATAAAGGTCCCTCGTCCTCTGCACGCGCTGCGGGTTCTTCAACCCGGAGAACTCCCAGAACCCGTGCACGACATGCTCCGACCATCCCTCGTTGTCGGCGAGGCAGAACACCGTCTGGTCCGGTCCCATCCTCGCGTAATCCCCCCCGAGCACCCTCATGCGAACGCCGCCCTGATCCAATCCATCGGGATGCCGCGGTCCTCCGTGGTGTCGGAGAACTCGCCCAGGACCTTGTTCCTGTAGCGGGGGTCGTCCTCCCCCCAGTCATTCCTCCTCGCCTCGATCCACTCCCTCGTGACCAGCCCGGGGATGTGCGCCTCCCCGGTCACGTTCGGGCTGTCGAAGCAGGACACGTGCACCTTGTGGTACGCATCGTCCTGGAACGATCCCCAGAAGTGCCCCGCCGGCTCGGTCGGGTTGCCGATCTGGAGGATGTAGGCGTTCGTGGTCATGAGCCCCATCGCCGCGTCGTAGAGCACTTGGGAGATGCCGGGGGATTCGTCCATGATGATGAGGATGTTCGGGCTGTGGTAACCCTGGAACTCCTCCAGGCGGTTCTCGCGGGGGTGGAACCCGACCGCGAAATGCTCGTCGCTGAGCCAGTAGCTCATGTTCAGCATCCGCCCCCCGATGAGCTGCGGGATCTTCGACTTGCGATAGAGCGTGTTGATCTCCGCCCAGAGGATATGGGCCACCTGGCGCCAGGTTGGGGCGGTGGTGATGACCTTGCTCGGCCTGAGCGTGTCGATGAAACAGAGCGTGATCACGGCCGCGATGAGCGTCTTCCCGATCCCGTGCCCGCTCCTCACCGTGACGGACCCCTGCGTGAAAACCGCGTTCAATACCTCGATCTGTTTGCTCCACAACGGGATGCCGATATGCTCGTCCACCCAACGCACCGCCGGGGTGTTCCGGTCGCTCAGCTCCCAGCACGGGCGGTGAATCGGCTGCGGTGACCTCGTGAGTATCTCCATGCTATCCGGTGACCTCCCCGTCGCCGTTGCCCCCGACCATCTCTTCCCAGAGTTCACGGCACTCCCGGGAACCGCGCACGGCTTCACGGAAGTCCTGCAGGCGGTTGAACACGAAGGAGGCGGAGACGCCGATGATCCTGGCTATCTCCGACTGGGTCTTCCCCTCCCAATAGTACAGGTAGGCGATGAGCGCGTCCAACCCCCCCTTCAGGTTGTCCTTAACGGAAAAGAGCAGACGAATCGAGGCGGGGTCGAACCCGCTGTCGTCCATCTGCTCCTCGACCGTCGAGATCACGCCGTCGTTGCCGAGAAAGGCGATATCGGACGTGTTCATGACAACCACGGTGCGCAGCTTCTTGTAGCGCCTGTCCCAGAACTGGATCTTCCTTGTCGCCTCTACGCCGCCCCCCTCCTCAATTCCGGGAAACCCTCATGCCCAGGGTGTCATAACGCTCGTAATACTCGTCGACCACCTTTTGTTCCGTATCAGAAAGGGAGCCGGTGCGCGACAGGAAATCGGCCAGCGTGCCGCTGTGCTTGATCTCCTGCTTGTCCCGCCACCTCTCCGGCTGACGGTTCTTGAGCCAGAACATCTGGGCGTTCACGTCCGGGGGCACGAAGCGTTTGATGCGCTCCACCTGTCTCATCATGCCGTAATTGCCCCCCTCCCGGACCGTGGTGCGCGTCTCCTCGGTCTCGTATCCGAGCGCTCGCTTCAGGAGCGCGTTCTCGACCTCGCGGTCCACCGGCATCTTCCCCTCCTTCAACGCCTCCTTGAATTCCTGATACCTGTCCCTGTAGCGCCTGAGAGTCCTGGGGTTGATCCCCAGCCTGTGCGCGATCTGCTTGTCCGACAACCCCTTCAGGGCCAATGCCTTCGCCCTAGCGGGGAACGTGTCCGGGTCGTACTTCGAGATCCTACCCATGCTGCGCTCGCCTCCTTCGTGTTATAACCACGTCCTCGATCTCGTCGGCGACGAATACGAGCGATTCGTGCTCCCAGTATTTGAGCACCGTCCACCCCATCGCCGCGAGTTCGTGATTCTGCCTCCCGTCGCGCTCCCTGTTCGCGGAGACCTTCCGCCTCCAGAACGCCGTGTTCGACGCGAGTTCCCGATAGCATCGCGGGCATCCGTGCCAGAAGCATCCGTCGACGAAAACCGCGATCCGTTCGCCCGGGAACGCGATATCGGGACGCCCGAGCAATCCGCGGACGTTCTTCCTGTAACCGAATCCGCGCGCCCTCAACTCGCGGCGGAGCGCGCGTTCGGAACTCGTGTCGACCGACCGTATCCGCGACATCAGCCTGCTTCTCGTCGCAGGACCGATCCTATCCATCCGCGCCCCCCAACACGTTCCCCATCGCAACCGCCACCGCCTCCATCAGCTTCGGCGGCACGGAATTCCCCAATTGCCTCCATTGCGACTGGTATCCGCCCGATATCGTGAATCCGTCCGGAAAACTCTGCAACCGCTTCGCTTCCGCTATGGAAAGCGCCCGCGGCTCCGCCCAATGGCATACCGTGGCGAACCCTCTCCCCGTCTGCAACGCCGGAAGAACGGGAGCGGGCCTGTCCGGATGTATTTTATAACAACTGTTGTATCCTTTCCCGATAACATCCACCGCACTCCGACCCGGTTCCACCCTCCACCACAACTTCGCATATCTGTCGTCAAATTTCGGCACCGGACCACGGGGGCATCCGCGCAAAGCCTCCCTGACCGTCACGGAACGGTGATCGCCGATCGGGAATTCCGGAATCACGGAAAGATCGTTCCTGACGCCGAGCCACACAAGACGCCGCCTCGCCTGAGGGACGCCATGCCGTGCCGCGTTCATGAGCCTGCACCTGACGCAATACGGCAAAGCCCGCAAAGCCCGCATGTATCCGTTGAAAATCCCGCGCATCCTTCCAACGGCCATCCCGGGAACGTTCTCGATAACGAACGCCTTCGGCTCGATCTCGCGGATCAACCGGATATTATGCCCGAAAAGGTCGTTCCTCGAATCGGAAACAATACGTTTCCCGGAAATGGAGAACCCCTGACACGGCGGACTCCCGTCGAGAAGGCCAAGCCCGCCCTTCGGCAATCCGCAGAACCGGAGGATCTCGTCCCCGCCGACATCCCTTATGTCCTTTCTCCAAACGGGAATATCGGGAAAATTGATCACGAACGTGGCCATCGCGTCAATATCCAAGTCGATTGCCAAAAGCTCGTTGAATCCCGCCCGCAAATAACCCAACGACGAACCCCCGCATCCAGCGAACAAGGACACGAAGGACAACCCGTTACCATTCATATCCGCATTTCGGGCATTTGTTCGTCGTTGCGATCTCGCCGTCGATGTCCCTTTCCTCGGCCAATTCAATCACGGCCTTTTCCAACGCCGCCAACTCGTCCTCCTCGAATCCGGTCAGCGAAAGATCAATATCCTTTTCGGACAACGACTCCAAAATCAAACGGAGTTTCGCCTCGTCCCAACCGCCGTCGAACGCGATCCTGTTGTCGGCCAACATATACGCCTCCGCCGAACACCCGCCGAACGGAAGGGAAATAACGGGAACGCGATCCATCCCCAACTTCCTCGCCGCCTCCAAACGTCCGTGTCCCGCGACGACCGTTCCGTTTTTATCGGCAAGTACGGGGTTCGTCCATCCGAACTCCCGCAACGACCGCACGATCTTCTCCACTTGTTCCGAAGAATGTATCCTGGGATTCTTCCCGGATATCCTCAGATCCCCGATCGCGACCTCGCGCACCTCCGGTTTCCATTCCTTGGACAACGTGAACACCTCCCGCCACAATAATAGGACATCAGCCCGTTCTGTCAATCACGCCGCGATCCTGCTCACCCCTCCCTCCTTCACCACCGTGACCACGTCCGAGAAATTCTGCCTGAGATCGTCGCGCTGCGTGATCACGAACACCCGGCACTCGGTGCGTGCCAGCTCCCCGACCAACCGCACCGCACGTTCGATCCCCTCGGCATCAAGTCCGTCGAATATCTCGTCCGCGAACACCATGCCGAACTGCTTGCTCGCCCGGGACTGCACCATATCACGCAACGCCATAAGTATCGCCAGGTCCACGCGCCGACGCTCCCCGTTGGAAAGCTTGCGGTAGGCCGAGGCGCTCGCTTCGCTTTCGATGTCCATGCCAAAGCGCTCCCTCATCTCCCCGCTCTTAAGCTTTTCCTGGGCGTGGAAGCTCACGCGTATCTCCCCGTCCGTGAGCACCCTCCCGTATTCGGCCACGTGCTCGTTCAGCACCGGGATCACCGCGTCCAGGATGAAGCTCCTCAGTCCTTGGTTCCCGAACGCGTCGCGCCAGAACGCGTACTTCTCCGCGCTCGACGCCAATTCCCCGACCCGTCCCTGCAGGGCGGCGGCGTGCTCCTCCTTCTCCCCCAGCGAACCCTGCACCTTTGCGATCCGGGGCGCGAACGGGTTGGCCTCCGCCTCAGTCTCCCTTATCCGCTTTTCGAGCTCGGCGTCGGCCTTCCGCGAGGCGTCGAGGTCCGCCTTGTCGCGGGCGAGATCGCGCTCACGCTCGTTAAGCCCCTGGCGCTCCTTGTCGTTCTCCGCCTTCTCCGCAGCGAGCGCGTCGACCTCGGAGCTGAGTGCCGCGTGCGCTTCCTCCGCGTTCCTGGCCTTCCGCTCCAATTCCTTGATCTGCGGTTCCAAACTGCCTGCCTTCCGCTTCAGCGCGTCCGCGTGCTCCCCCACCTTATCCCCGGTGAGCGGTTGGCCGCAAAGCGGGCACTCGGCCTTCCCCTCCAGTTCCGAACGCACCCTATCCGCTTCGCCAATCAACTGATCCCGCTCGGCCTGGACGGTGGTCTTCCTCATGCCCGCTTTCACTATCGCGTCCCTCGCCTTCCGCTCCCGCTTCGCCAGGTCGTCGAACCGCTGCTCCAACCCCTTCTGCGCCGCGGCCGTCTTCCGCTTCTCCTTCTTGAGCCCCTGCTCCCGCTCCTCCAGCTCCTCCGCGCGCTTCGCGAGTCCCCGCGCCTCCCGGTCCTTCCTCTCCCTAAGCTCGGCCACCCTGCGCTCCCTGTCCCCCTTCCATGCCCGGTCGTTCTCCTGTAGGCTGGAGAGCTCGTCGCGCAGGGTCTCGATGATCCCGTTCTCGCGGGACAATTCGGAGTCGGCCTCCGCCTTCTCCCGCTCCACGCCCTTCAGCGCCGCCTTCGCCCTGTCCTGGTACTCGGTGAGTTCGCCGAGGCCGAGGATGCGCTCCAACACCGCCTTCTGCTCCGCGTCCGTCAGTCCCCCGAAGTACTGCGCCGCCCCCTGGGGGAAAACGACACTGTTGACGAAGGTCCGGTAGTCCATCCCGAGGATGCCGTCAATCTGAAGCTGAGTCTCGGCGACATTGGATTTCGTAATATCAACGCCGTCGACAGCAACGGTGAGATCATTCGCCTTCCTCCCTTTCGCCTTCCTCGTGCGCACGAGTTCGTACGTGCGCCCGTCCGTGTCGGCAAGGGTGCCCTCCACCCGGCAGTCCCTGCCCACCTCCTCGTTCACCACATCATCGGCCCGCTCCCCCTTCTCCGTGACCCCGTAGAGGAGCCAGCACAAGGCGGAGAAGAGTCCCGTTTTGCCCGCACCGTTGGACCCCGCGCTCCCCGAGTCCCGGTTGTCGCCCACGATGAGCGTGAGCCGGTGGCCCGAAAAGTCGAATCCCTGGTCCCGGTAGCGCTTGAAGTTCCGTATCCTCAGCCGGTCAACGGTTAGCATTCGCGCCTCCCCCCACCAGTTCCATGCCCACGCCGAGATATTCCTCGGTCTTCCCTCCGTCCCACCCGAACGACCGCACGTACCTGCCCATCATCTGCTCCACGGTCATGTCCAGAGTGAGTCCGAGGCGGTTCTCCACCTCCGCCCTGCCCGCCTTCCGCTCGATCCTCACCGCGCGCGCCCCCTGCGCCATGAGCGCCTTCCTCAACCGCTCCTCCTGTTGCCTCGGCGTGGAGGCCGGGATCACGGCGGTCACGAAGTTGCCCTCCGCATCGACCCCGTCGCCGCCAGGGACGGCATCGACGAACCTGGGCGCGTCCACCGGGACCATTTTGGCATTCACCTTGCCCTTCGAGGCCTCGACCTCCCAGAACCCCTTCTCCCCGCTCTCGCCCCGGTCGAGCTGGAGCGGGCTGCCCACGTAGAATACCTGCCCGTCATCGGTGAGCGCTTGGGCCTGATGGTAGTCCCCCAAGATGGCAAGATCATACGCCTCGGGCACCAAATCGGCCACTTCCACGCCCTGGTCGACCATAACCTCGGAATCACCGAAACTTCCGACAAAACCATCGTCTATGGGCGTGTGGGCGATGAGGATTCTCCGGTCGGCACCCGGCGTCTGCGCCCTCGCGAGTCGACCGAGCGCCGCCTTCCGTTCCCCCATGTCGTCGATGAAGGGGCACAACATGAACGCGACTTCCTCCATCATCGTCACCTGCGGCGTGTCCACCACAAGCGCCATGTTCTGGAACACCGCCGTGGCGTGGTACCGGCCGTTCCTGAGGAACTGGTCGTGGTTCCCGGTGATGATGATGGGAGATAATCCCCTCCTCCGCACCGCGAGGATCGCCTCGAAGGTCAGATGGAGCACGTCGGTCTGGACCGCTGTGCGCTTGTCGAAGAGGTCACCGGCGATGACGAGGCGTGTGATCCCGTACTCCTCCGCGTAGTCCGCCATCCGCCCGATCACCCCCAGCGAATCAAGCAGCCGCTCGTTCACCCCGTCGCCATTGTACGTGGCGAACGCCTGGTGGTTATGACAGTGCAGGTCCGCCGTCACGAGGAATCTCATCGTGTCATCTCCGGAATCACCCTGACCTCATCCCATGAAAGCGCGTCTGATGCCGCCACCCCGACGAGCTTGCATCCCTTGACACGGCGACAACGCAGTCTCCCCGTCCGGTCAGTGTAGACCGCCTGTCCCCTGTGGATATCCTCCGCCGCCGTTCCCACGATATACGAGGTATACATTGGCTCCTCCCTGTCAAAATGAATACCCGCCCACAAAAACCAACAGAATAACCGTAATTACACCTACGATTGCTGTCGCCGATACCAGAAGAATCACGAATCTCCAATTATCATCAAACCACTTTTCAATTCTGTCAGTCGGTTCGGCGAACACTCCGTTAGAACCGTATAATCTAGAATACAAATCCCCGCAGATCTCAACATATTTCTTCATCACAACATCGATTCGCGCGTCAGCTTCGATCCTGGCCTGCCGTTCCTGTTCGTCGGCCACTATCTTCTCGGCCTCACTGAGTGGATCATTGTTTGTCATCCTCCCCTCCCATCGTCCGCTCGGCCCGGTACACCCACGTGCTATGCCGGAAGAACACGAACCCCCTCCTGCGCAGCGTCCAGAACGTCAGGAGGATACCCCCGCACAGTCCGACCACGAACCCGCCGACTATCGCTACCAGTATTAACACCAAACCTCCCCTTCTACCGCTATGTCATCGAACATTCCGACGTCCATCCACGCCAGTAAGTCAACCAAGGGCACTACGTACACATACTTACCCTTACGAACCGAATCCTGCGCAGTTACGCACTTGATCATGCCACCATCCTTGCCAAACAAATCCCAAAGCTTAGAAAATGTCCGCACCGCCACCATGGCGTAATCCATCTGGCGGTTCTTCGAGAACACCAGGAGCGGGATGCGCCTGTCCTCCTCCGCCGCGTCCAGACATTGGCTCCAGAAACCCCACAGGTTGTCCTTCCCGACATGCCCCGAGAACAGGTCCCGGAAGCTCCAGCTCTCCCGTTTCTTGCACTCCACCGAGAACGGGAGCGCCTCCTCCGTACAAATCAAATCACCCTTCCAGTGCGTGCCGCCAGAGCGCGGAGTACGGTACACCGGCCTGCCCCACCAATCACCGATGATGCGCGCGATCCTCCGCTCGTAGCGGTCGCCCTTCGTCCTGCTTCCTCTTTGGTCCATGGCTCCTCCCGTTACCCGGTAACGACCTTCTCCAGCTCCGGGTGCTCCGCCAGGAACTTCACGATATCGGCTTTCCGGAACTTCCGCTTCTCCTTGTCGGCGTTCACATAACACCATCCCCCGGAGACGATGACCAGGCCGCGCTGCACCAGGGTATCCACCCACCCGCTCTCCTCCGGGATGCCCCGATCGAAGAACAGCTCGAATTCGAACCCCCGGAACGGAGGCGCGACCGTGTTCTTCACCACCCTGAGCTTCCCGCGCTGACCGACGATCTCCCGGCGCTCCCCCTCGATCTCCTTGCCCTTGCTCAGCATCACCTGCACCGTCGAGTAGAATTCCGGGGCCTTCCCGCCCATCGTGTACCACGTCTTCCCGTACACCACGTCCGGCTTCACCCGGAGCTGGTTGACCATGTAGAACGCCACCCGACAATCGTCGATAAGGGGCGTCATCTTCGCCAAACCCACGCTGTTCGCGTAGGCCCGCCTCCCGCGCTGGCCGCCGAGGTCTACCTTCCCCTCCATCTCGTCGCGCGACTGGGTGGAACCGAGCGAGTCCCACATCAGGTAGATGTCGCCGTCGAAGTGCTCCCGCGCCTTCGCGACCGCCGTCGCCATCCGGTCGTAGGTCTCCTCCAGGCACGTGCCGGGGATGTAGATAACCTCCTCTGTGTCGATCCCCAACGCCTTCGCCATGGACACGCTGAACCTGCGCTCGCTGTCGACGACGATCGACACTCCGCCCTCGCGCTGCACCTTGGCCGCGAGTTGGAGACCGAGGACGCTCTTGCCCGTGGCGAACTCCCCGAACACCTCGGTCATCCGCCCGACCGGGAGTCCCCTGCCGAGCGCCCAGTCGAGCGCGCGTATCCCGGTGCCAAGGTACTCAACCTCCTTGATCCGGCGGAGCACGTTGCCGTGCTCCGCCTCGATGCCTTCGGCGATCTTTCCTATCGCCGCCTTGCGCTGATTCGGTTGGCGCTTCACGTGCCGCTCCCCCGATGGATCTCATCCAGGATACTGTTCACGTCGTCCTGCTTCGGCGCCTCCTGCTTCGACGCGCCCTTGGCCCGGCACTCCTCCGCCCACGCGCAGGACACGCAGGATGCGTCGCCCTTGTCGTAGGAACCGAAGCACCGGGGACGGGCCTGCTGCGGTGCGCCCTGAACCATCCCTTCGTCCCGCATCTCCCGACGCTCGGCCTCGTCCTCGTTCATCGCCACCCCGGAACCGTCGCCCTGTTCTGATTCCAGGTCCGGATCGCCCTCAACCTCCTCGCCCTTGTAGGCGGCGATGAGCTGCTCGCTGGTCCACACACGAAATACCTTATCCAAATCGTAGAGCTTCCCCTTCCACTCCGAATCCTTCAGCGGCTTGGAGTTCGGGACCGTCTGTGTCTGGTAATCAACGTCCTTACGCCCCGATCCCGTCCGCTCCTTCACCAACGTCAGGTCCGTTCCCGTATCCGGCTTTGTGATGTTGCCATAATGCGGATTGGCGAAAAGGGCCAAAATCTGGGTAAAGAGTTTCGGACCGCAAACGAGCACGTTGACTTCCCCCGTATCCCGGACCAGTACATTCATCGCGAACCGGAGCTTCCGACGCATCTCCCTCGCTTCATTCGTATCACTACCACCCTTATCACGCAACGCCCGCTCAATCTGACATAGCGGGCAATCCTCAAGTGCCTGCTCCTCAGCATAGCGCAGACACTGCCACGGACGGCTCTTTGAGGGGGCATCTGGCATCGGCAGATAATGCACTGGAAATTCGGCATAGAATGACGCCTCCAGCTTCCATGGCGGGAGGATACGCACCCATATACTCCCCTCCCAGTCGAGATTCGGGATAGAGCCACCCTTCATCTTCCTCTTGAGTTGCTGATGTTTCCTTATTAATTCGTCGATATCAACCGGCATTATCGCCTCCTTTCACGATAGAATCAGCGTACACCTTCCTTGCCTCCAGCGACATGAGATTCTCCTGTCTCTTCGACATCGCCCTGACCGCGTACGCCCTGAGCTCGAAGGCGTTGGCGATTACTTGCATCGTATGGTACCGCCTCTTGTGGCGCAGGTAGTCCCCGTCGGTCTTCAACTCGGACGCGATCCTCGTCTCGCTCATCCTGTCCGGGCCGTCGCGCAGCTTCCTCGCCGCCTGCCCCTCGTACGCGTCCAAGGCGTCCTTCGCCTTGACCTCCTGCACCGCCCACCACGCGTAAAGCGATGCGCTCCTACTCAGTTCCTCCTCAATGCGCGTCTGGTCGATAATGAGCTGCTGGGACACGTTCTCGTCGCCGACCATGATCTCGCGCGGGGTCCGTTTCATCCGCACCTCCTGTGTTTATTTATATTAACACCAAACGGCCGAGGTGGTCCGGTACTATCCGGCACCCCCCTTCCCCGACATGGCGAAGATGAGTCCGTGCAGTCTCCCGATCGCCTCGCGCAGCATGGGCGCGTTTCCCTTGTCCCTGAGCACCGCCGAGGGATGGATGGTGAAGAGCACGAAGCACCCGTACCGCTCGCTCCATGCCAATTCGGCGTTGTGGCTCATGATGCCCGCCTTCTCGCCCGTGAACGCGTACCGCGCCATGTTCCCCGCCGCCAGCACCAGGCACGGCTGTACCCGCTCCATCTCCGCGCGCAGGTGCTTCGAGCACTCGTCCACCTGCTTCATGGACGGCCGGCCGCTCTTCGAGGGCCAGCACCGCACCGCGTTCGCCAGGTAGAAGTACTCCCGGCGCAGTCCCGCCGCCTCCATCTGCTCGAACAAGAGCCTTCCCGCCGGGCCCACCAGCGGCCGCCCCTCGCGGTCCTCCACCTTCCCCGGGGCCTCGCACACGATCATCACGTTGAGCGTGCCGCCCTCCAGCGGGACCGGGGTCGACGCCTCCTTCCTCAGCGGACACGCCCTGCACGCGAGCACCGGTGCGCGCAACACCTCCATCTCGGCGTCCCCGAGCTTCCTGATCCTCAGCGCATCGAACGCCACCCCCCCGATGTTCCCCGAGGCCATGCGCTCGATCGCACCCTCCCCCAACCGCTGCCTGGGCGCGTTCCGGCGCAGGAACAGCTTCAGCCTCGGGTACGCCCCCCTGGCCGTGTAGGGGAGCGCAGCCGCCCGATCGATCTCGCACTCGGCCAGGCCCTCTAACGCCCCGGCGCGCCCGAGCGCCTCCAGCACAGACCTGCCCGTCCCCTGGGAACGCATCTCGAAGTCGAGCGAACCGCTGAACGGCTTCCCCCCGCGCACACGCACGATCCTCTCCGCCGACGCGGCCGCGATGCCCTTGACCGTGGTGAGCCCGGCCACCAGCCTCCCGTCGCGTATTTCCCATGAGACCCCGCTCGCATTCACGTGCGGGTCGACCACCTCGATCCCGTGGTAGCGCGCGTCGTTCACGTAGCCGGCCACCTTGTCGTCGCTGCCCGTGTGCCGCAGGAGCGCGGCCATGAACTCCCGCCGATGGTGCGCCTTGCACCATGCGGTCCAATACCCGAGCATGGTGTAGCCCACGGAATGGGAGCGGTTGAACGCGTACTGGCTGAACTGCCGCAGGCGCTGATAGAGCGTCCGGGCCGTGTCCCCGTCCAGCGTCCCCCTCTCCACGCACCCGGTCACGAACTCGCGCTCGTAGCGCTGGAACTGCCTCACCCCCTTGCTCTTGGAGATGATCTTCCGCACCCGGTCGGTCTTCTCCCAGGGGAAACCCGCCAGGCGCGAGAGCAGCCACATCACCTGTTCCTGGTACACGATGAGCCCGTAGGTCGCCTTCGTGATCTCATCGTAGATGGGGTGGATCCGCTCGACCGGCTGCCTCCCCGCCTTCCGGTCCGCGTAGTCGTCCAGGATGCCCGTCCTGAGCGTGCCGGGCCGGTAGAGCGCGTTTATCGCCACCAGGTCCTCGAAGGACGAGACCCCGACCTTCCCGATGGCGCTCCTGATGCCCGTGGTCCCGAGCTGGAACACCCCGACACCGTCGCCCTCGCGCAGGAGGCGGAACACCGCGGGATCGTCGAGCGGGAGGTCGACGAACCGGAACCCGCCGCCGATGGCCCTCCGCACGTCGGAGAGCACGCTCAGCGTGGCCAGGCCCAGGATGTCGAACTTCACGAAGCCCATCGCCTCCAGACAGTCCTTGTCCCAGTTGACTGTCAGCCCCTCCTTGGTCCTCTGGAGCACGCACCGGCCCGAATCGATCAGGTCCCCATCGGAGAGCACCACCCCGGCCGCGTGCACCCCCCTGTGGCGGACCATTCCCTCCAGGCGCACCGCCTGGCCGAACACGTCCGGGTACTTGTGCGCGAACGCGGTCACCGTCTCCGATCGCTTCCGGGCCACCCTCAACCCCGACTCCCCCGTGTCGATGTCCTGAGGGATCGCCTTGGCACACGCGTCCACCTCCGCCAGCGCCACACCGTGGTAGCGCGCCACGTCCCGGAGCGCCTGCCTCGCCCGCATGGTCCCCATCACCGACACAGCCGCCACCGAGCGCTCCCCGTAGACCTTCCGCAGGTGGGCCTTGACCTCTTCCCGGCGCGCGTCCTCGAAATCGAGGTCGATGTCCGGGAAGTCGATCCTGCCCGGTGCGATGAACCGCTCGAACACCAACCCGTACCGCAGGGGGTCGATCTCGGTGATGCCGAGCGCATACGCCGTCAGGCTCCCGCCCACGCTCCCGCGACACGGCGAGGTCATGATCCCCCGCTTGTGCGCCCACTCCATGAGTTCGTGCACGACGAGAAAATAGGCGTCGAAGCCGCTCCTTGCGATCTGGCGAAGCTCCGCCGCCAGCCGCTCCTCGTACTTCGCGATCCCCGCCAGTTTCCTCCGCCTCATGCCCCGCTGGCAGAGCGCGGCAAGCGCCTCTTGCGGAGTGCCGTCGATTCCGGGCGGAACGGGAAGCGAGGGTCCGTGAGCGGGGAGCGTGAACCCGGCGCACTTCTCGCTGATGGCGTAGGCGTTCGAGAGCGCCGCGATGATCTCGTCCGAGGTGAGCACCCCCTGGTCCAGGAAGGCGCGCACCATTTGCTCCTCGCTCCGGTACCAGAGCTCGCGCACCGAATAGCGCCGCCGGTCCGGATCGTCCCTCCGCTTCCTCGACCCGATGTTCACCACGGTCTCGTGCGTGATGTCATCACCGTGGTGGAGGTAGTGCACGTCGTTGGTGGCCACGATCGGGAGGTCGAGGTTGCGCGCGGCCTGTGCCGTGTCCCGGTAGTAACTGAGGAACGGTTCGTGCGCGAAGGGCATCATCTCCACGTAGAAATCCGGGCCGAGGATGTCCCGAAGGTTGGCCGCGATCTCCCGGCCCGTCCCCCACGAGAGGAACGAGGCGTAGCACGCACTTCCGACCACCAGGCCGCCGAGGTGCCGGTAGAGCGTGTCCACCGGGATGTGCGGCTTCCGGTAGAAATGGTCGAGATTCGCCTCCGAGAGCATCCGTGTGAGGTTCGCGAAGCCCTCGTCCGACCTCACCCAGAAAGTGATGTGAGCGCGTTTCTCCTCCCTCGCCCTCACCCGCTCCAGGTCGGTGCACAGGTACGCCTCGCATCCGATGATCGGCCTGATGCCGCGCTCCGCGCATTCCCGGGAGAAGCGCACCGCCGCGTCAATGTTCCCGTGGTCGGTGACGGCCAGCGCCGGGATCGACCGGCGCGCCGCAAACTCCAGCAGCTCGTCCAGACGCACCATCGAATCAAGGTAGGAATACTCCGTGTGCAAGTGGAGCTGCGGGAACCGGTACCCCTCATGCTCGTCCATCGCCGCCCTCCAGTCCGCTCAGGTACTGACGCGTGGTCCGTATTGCGTTGAACGCCCCCCGCCAGTACATCCTATGCTCCTCGTCGCCCTTGACCGCGAACCAGTGCATCTGCTTGTCGGCGTAACGCTGCCTATCGTTCAGCCACCCCATGAGCACCGGGAGACTCACTGACGGTCCCGGTGCCCGTTCATCCATTGCGTTGTTTCCCATATCCCATTCTCCTTCTGGACCGCATGCGTCGCGAACGTCGCCGTGTCACCATATGCCTGGATGATAAACCCGTACCTGCGCCCCAAGTCCATCACCTCTTTCCAATGGCTGTCGGGATCAACCGGTTCGCGCTGCATCTTCTTTTTCCTCTCGCACCGCTCTCTCGGCAAGGGAAATCAGGTCTATCCCCTGCGATTTTGCTGCGTGTGCTGCTGCGTGTGCTGCGTATGCTGCGTCTGCTGCTGCGTGTGCTGCTGCGTGTGCTGCGTATGCTGCGTCTACTGCTACGTGTACTGCTGCGTCTGCTGCCACTTCGGTTCTATCCTCTCCAGACAACCACCGCTTGGCCCACTCAACCCACTCTTTTAATCCCCACTTGTCTACTACTTTAAGAGCACACAAGATGGCAAACCGCACCTTTTGCCCAAGAGTAATTTGGGGCAACGGGATACGCTTGACCGTGGTGCAATTCTCCACTCCCAGTTTGAGCTCGTGATCGGCTTTAGTCCTACCGCTCACTTTGCATTCCCACAAGTGAGCGGCACTAAGATCATCGTCTCGGTGCAGCGGATTGAGTAACACCGCTAACAATGGGTGAGTGTACACGTGAATCCATCCGCCAGTACAAAGTTCTCCCTCCCCCGGTGCACTATGAGTGACTCCCTCCCCCCACTGACATCCGCTATACGTTCGGTCGTACTCATCAGTCAGTTTGTACCTCTTCATGATTCTCCTCCAACTTCGGCCTCTCGCGCGCCTTGAGCTGTGCCGCGAGTGCGCGTATCTCGGCACGCACGAACGCCGCGTCCTTGTTCGACCGGATGCTTGTCCTGCTACCTACGTCGAACTCGATGTCGTCATAGTGGCCGCAGTCGAACCCTATCCACCACACGTCCCCCGCCCACGCCCACTGCCAACCATCGCCGTCGTGCACCCCGTCAGCCCAAGTGACACCGCCATGCACGGCGAGTTCGTCCTCCAATATCTCCATACTGGCACCGTAATCGGGATGACCCCTCGGGACCCCGACATACCCGCACAGCACACAGGGCAGTCCGCCCCTCCGCACCATCACCGGATACCCCTCGACCGTCCCCTTGTCTACCACGCTTCCTACCGGCATTTTCCCCTCCTGCCAACAAGCCTGTGGATAACCTGTGGATAACATGTAACCTAGCGTTACACCTTATCCACAAGCTCACGATTACTCCAACTCTTCCTTCTCCTGCATTGCCCGCTTCACCTGGTCCCTGGCGAGGTCCAGGGCCTCGGCGACCTTGTTCACGATCATCTTCCGTCCGCCCTTGAACTGCACGATGACCCGGAATTCCGGGGTGTCGTATTTCCACACGCGTTGCACGCGCTTGTGCTCCGCCGTCTTCTCGGTCTCCTCCGCAAGCTGCTCCCTCGTCTTCTTCCCCGCGCCCTTGGTCAGCTTCTTCTGCTCATCGGCTTTGGCCCGGCCGATCTCCCGCATCTTCGACACGCCCAAGCCCTCGGCCTGAGCTATCTCCTTCGCCTCGGCCTCCAGCTTCAAGATCGACAGCGTCCTGTTCACCGACCCCCGGCTCACCCCGACCCTGTCGGCCACCTCCCCCTGGCTCATGTGGCCCTTCTCCATCAGGTCGCGATAAGCCTCGGCCAATTCGATCGGGTTCAGGTCGGCACGCTGCACGTTCTCGACGATCTGCGCCGCCAGCATCTCCTCGCTGTCCTGAGCCCACTTCCCGGAACAGACCATGCAGGGTATCTCCGCCCGGCCGAGCTGCTTGAACGCATTCCAACGCCGCCACCCGATCACGCCCACATGCACGCCCTTCTCGTCCGCCGGGAGAACGGTGATGGGCTGACTCAGCCCCACGGTCTCGATCGAAGCCTTGAGCTGGTCAAGCGCCTCCTTCTCCAGGTGCGTTCGTGCCCCGGTCCTGAACTCAATATCCTCGACCGGGACCATGCGCAACGTGCAATCGGTGGCATCCTCCTTCTTCCCACCGTCCCCTTCCGGGTGCTTGCGCGCATACTCCTCCCCGCACTCCTCGAAATCCGCACATCCCCGGCAATCCTCGATTCTAGGGTTCCATAGGAGCCCAAAACATTTCGGGTGCTTGCTCATGCCTCCCTCCCCATAGCGGCCACGGCCTTGATCTCGGCCATGCCGCGGTTCCATGTCTTCCGGTCGATCCTCCCCGTGCGCTCCGCCGCGTCGCGCATCACGCTCAGCTGGTAGCGCTGGCGGTACGGCCTCGCCCTGAGCATCTCCGCCATCACCGTGCTGATCTCGCAAGTCGGGTCGCGGATCAGGTCGAACAGCACCACCCCGATCTCGGAGAGGCGCGCCCGGAACCGCTCCAGGCGCTCCCTACGCTCCATGATCGGGAGCGGCGCCAGCTCCCGGCCCGACTCCACCAGATCGATCACAGTCTCGCCGTCCGTGCCATCTAAGCTCCGGTAGGCGGACACCTGCGGCACCCGTCTCCGGGACGCGCCGCGGATCAGGTTGCGGTAGCGGTTCCTGAGCGTGGCCCAACTCTGGCGCTTGAAATCGCGCACGGAACGGCTCTTGCGCCACAAGCCCAGGAGCGCCAGCCTCCCCTCCTGGAGGAAGTCCTCGTACCCGAAGGCGTCGTCGAGGTACCGGTACTGCGTGTAGAATTGCCCTGCGACCCTCCTCACCTGGCCCTCGTGCTCATGAAGCATCTCCTGCGGTGACATCTTCCCCTCCGTCAATGACGAATCAATTCTCCCGGTCGGGGGCGGTCGATGTGGAGCAAATGCTTGTGGTCCACCTCCTTGGCCCACTCCTCCGTGCGCGTATTCCGGTACACGGATTCGCCGGTCGACTTCAACCTGCCCTCGTAGAACCAATCGTAGCGCCCCTTCATCTCTTCGCCAACTTCGGGACCGGCCCCGGAGGGCGCATCCTCGTGCCCGCCTTGGTCAGGTGGTGGCGCACCGTCTGCGGGTGCACCCCCATCTCCTCGGCGAGCGCCTCCACGGTCTCGCCCTTCTCGTAGCGGCGCCTCAGCTCGCGCCGCCGCTTCTCGAACTCACTCATCCTATACCTCCTTCACACAATCGTGCATCGTGAATAGTCGATCCCTTTCCCCGTGACCCCGCGCACCATGCGAGCCGCGTCCTCCTGCGTCTCGGCATAGCCCGCATACACCGTGCGGCGTCCTCCCTGGAGCCAATAGTGACCGGGACCACGCCATCGGAGCGGGATCATCCAGTTGCCCGCGCGAACGTGCCTTCTCGGGGGAACGTCGGGAGCGAACTCGCTCACCAACCCGCCGTCGGCAGATATGACGGAAATGTGGCCATCGCTCCTTATCCTCTCTCTTGTTCGGCTAACCATGATACCGCTCCTCTTGTTGATGTCCTCCCCAGGAGGCCCAGTGACGGAGCCTCGTGGGAGGTCATCTGTTATAAAGACCAATCGTTGCCTGCACTTGCCTCACGGCTTCCTCTTCACCTCGGGTGAGTCGCATTCGACCCGCGATGACCACTGCCCGGCGTCGCACGCCAAGCACAGTGGGAATGTGTGCTGTGCTCAGATGTGGAGGATAACCAAGATGGTCCGTATAGCTTTCCTCAAGTTTCTTCCTGAACTTTTGATTGATTCGTGCCATGATCCTCCCCCCTTGTGATAGAGTACCCTCCCCAGGAGCCCCGCGTGGAGGCCCCCGTGGGAGATTACAACGTCAGCCAGCCGCGCACTTTGTAGCCGCTCCCGGCCCACTGCGCATGCTCTTCGTCACTGACTCGGACGCGCTTCACGATAGTGGACACATGCGAGTGAGCGCGATCCCGATCTGCGGCTTCCCGGCTGCGATAGCGGCCTACGAAGCCTGCCGGCTTGCCGTTGAATCTTCCGTATACCTCATAGACTTCCTTCATGATCCTTCCTCCTCTTCGTAGTAACTTCCCCACTGCCCCGCACGAGGCGAGGCAGGTGGGAAGTTACTCAACGTACTCCCAGTTGCGGTTGGTCCGGTTTTCCTCCGGCTCCTCTTGCCAATCCAGGAATTCCTCGGGAGTTAGCTCCATTACTACCCCGCCCCTGTGGTCTTTTACGATATACCGCCCCATCTTTTCCTCCTCTCCTCCCCAGTCCGCCGCGGTCAAGCCGGCGATTCTGGGGTCAGTCTCCGCGACCGCCGCCAAGATTGCCGGGCAGTCGATCTCGATCCCTTCTACCTGCTCAGTCATAGTGTGTAGGCTGCGCAGGTAGAGTTTCGTGTACTCCACCGCGTCCTCGCTATCAAGATTCTGGACGATAGCAAGAATGTCGTTCGCGATACTGAGTACGGTTGTTTCCAATTTTAGCTCCCTTGATTTGCTCGGCCCGCTTCCGGGCCTTCGATCTCCGGCCCTAGTACGGGGTATTCCGGTCCCCCTTGCTCCATCCGATCCAACTTCTGCTGGAGGAGTTTGATATATCCCCGCCAAGCCCGTGCGTCTCGGGCGGTTGCGTTTGCGGCGCGGGCTTCGGCTTCTCTGATTTTCTGGATGATGGTGGTCTCGGTCATCTTGTCTCTCCTTCTCTTTGATGGTATTACACTATATATTATAGCACAATATCACAAAGTGGCAATGGGGGTGGCGCATGTGAGGGCCCGAGAGAGGATTAGTAGTCGTCCTGATGTCGATGACACAGATGCTCCCCCGCTCCCGTGATCCACGGCGCCGGCCGGCCGCAACGGGCACAGCGTCCGATGTTATCAGGCTTCGCATCGGGCTTGAAGACATAACCGCCGATCACTCTACCTCCTGCCAGCCCCACCAAGTCCGCTTCCACCGGCCCCTTTTGGCTGATGGTCGCCGTCTGCTGCTCTGTCTCTTCCTGTGTCGCTTCCTTCAGTTGACTCTTGATGGCATTGATGATTCGCTCTCCATACTCTTTGTCGCCGGTAGTATGGAAAGACTGGTCCTGGAAATCGTAATACACGGTTCCGATGAGAGCGATGATCCGGCTGGCGTTGCTCTTGCTGATCTTTTCCCCGTCAAGGGAGGCTGCGCCGATGCCCCCGCCGAGATTCCGGGTGACTTTCAGGCCGTACCACTTTGCCGAATTATTGAAATATACCCGGCGTTTCCCGTACTTTTCCCACTCGCTGCCCCCGATGGCTTTCAGAACTTCCGGGGTGATGGTGGTCTCGGTCATCTTCTCTCTCCTTCTCTCTTGATGGTATTACACTATATATTATAGCACAATATCACAAAGTGTCAAGGGGGTGGCGCGCGCGAGGGCCCGAGAGATGTCTTCGCGTGACGACGAACCAGGATCGCCGTGCGGGAGCCTGCACACGCGGACGGTGACGTCCAAAAGGTAGGAAGCGAGTTGCCGGGCGAGCGCCCGTGCCTGATGGGGAATATCGGGATCCTTTTCCTCCGAATCGAGCATGACATAGACCTCGGAGAGGCCGCGCTCCGCCAGTTTTCCCAACTGCGCTCCGCTGGCGAACTTGCCGAAAAGCGATACTCCGGAGGGGCCGACCGCCATGGCGTCGAACACGCCCTCGGTGACGACCGCCGTGCCCGTCCCCGACGCGCTGTCGAGGTTGAACACGACCTCCGACTTGCCCCTTCCCCGCCCCCTCGGCGGGTTCAGGTACGGGGGGAACATCACGCCGAAACTGCGCGCCTGGAAATAGACGAGCTCGCCGCGCTCGTAGACCGGGATGATGAGCCTCCCCTCGTACCTGCCCGAAGCGCAATAGCCGACACGGTAGGATTCAAGCTGCCCAGTACTCAACCCGCGCTTCATCCAATAGCGCAGAGCACACCTACCGGTCCTGGTGCCGAAATCGTAACCGGTCTCATCCGGGAGGGCGAGCGCGTCCGTGCCGGCACGATCGTTACGCAACAATTCCCGGATGCGGTCCTCGGTGGTCTCGTCCAGATCCCCACCGAGCAATCTGCCGATCCAACGGGGGCCGACGCGGTATCCGCACCGCTGGCAATAGCCCTTCAGTTTCCTACGGTTGACATAGAAATGCTGTGCCTTCCGGCATTCCGGGCATGTGGTCAGGAACTCGTCGCCGTGCTCCGTGACCGGACCGAAACGCTCAAGCGCCTGGCGCAGGTTCATAGGCGTTATCCGGTGAACACATGCTTTTATGATGCAATCCTTATCCCCCGAAACCCTGTATAGGCAAGGGTTTCAGAATCACGTTTCCCTTGTGGTTCCGATCTTGCCGCAAAAATCGCCAAAATCGCTGAAACGTAGAACTGGCTTGACAAAAAAATCGCGAATAAGGCTATCAAAAACACTATATAATATAATAGTATTACACTATACGATATCGGCGCTATTTGGTGCCCCAATGCGGGTTTTATTTTCCGCCCCTATAAATTAATTTTGCCTCAGAACGCAGCCAAACATCATCCGGTGACATCCTCGTTCCCCTCCCGCGCCGCCTGAACCAGCATCCGGTCCCAGTCGTAGTCCACCAGGACCGCGCCCCCCGCCGGCCCGTGGCGCTGGTGCGCGACCACGATCCGCATCTGGTCGCGCCTGCGCTCCTCCGGGAGCTGCGAGAGCGAGAGCACCAGATGCACCCCCGCCAGCTTCGCGAAGGAATATGCCGCATCCTCCAAGCCCACCACCGCCTTGTCCCCCTGGCTCCGGCCTATCTGCGAGGCGGTCCACAACGCCACCCGACGCTCCCCCGCCAGGGCGATGAGCTCGTTGTAGGCCGCCTGCTGGTCCTCCCATCCGCTCCCCCGACTCCTCCCGGGGGCGAGCTGGTCCCCGTAGTCGACGACCACCATGTCGGGCACGTACCCCAGCCCCTCCAGGGTGGTCAGGTGGGCGTCGAGCTGGCGCACCGTGGTTCCGGGAACGAAGAACTTGCACACGAAATCACCCCGGAACATCGAATGCACTTCCTCCAGTTTCCGGAGGAGCTGCCCTTCGTGATCGCTGATCTCGTTCGCGGGGGACCCGGAGACGCGCGCGGCGAGGCGGGCGTTGATGTACGTCTCCTCCTGGTCCCCCACGGTGTAGTAGACGATCCGCTTGCGCTGGAAGATGGCGGCGGCGGACAGGTTCACCAGCGTCGCCGTCTTCCCCCTCCCCTTGAACCCGAGGATGACGCCGACCTCGCCCGCGCCGAGCCCGTGCGTCTTCTCGTCGAGGCGTCGGATCATGGTCAGCACCCGCCCCTCCCTGACCCGCTCATGGCGGCGGAGCCACTCCCTCGCGTCCCGGAAGAACCACGTCCCCGTGTCCGTGATGTCGTGCCCTATCTGGATGATGCGGTCGTACTCGCGCCCCATGCGATCGTAGTCCTCAGAGGTCGGCCCCTGTTCGGCGGTGTCGGCCGCGCGCTGCACGAACGCGGCGAGCGCCTGCCTCCGGGCGAACGCCACCAGGAGTTCCCGCGTGTAGTCCGCCTCGTCGCCGCAGTCGAGGGATTCGATGCGCCTGACCTCGCGCTCGTAGACCGTCGGGTCGATGCTCCGCAGGGAGGGGGAGCCCGCCAGGCGCCGTATCTCCTGCAGGACCATCTCCGGGGTCGCGCTCCCGAAACGGTCATGGAGGTCATTGGTAACTTCCATGATGACCCCGTGCACGATCTTGGAGAAACGCGCCGGGGCCAGCACCTCGCGGAACTGGCGCAGGAACCCGCGACGCCTGAACACCAACGCGATCAGGATGCGCTGGAAATGTACGTCAAAGGGATAGTGGTCAGACATTTTTCACCTTCAGAATAAAGTTGTCATAAATTCTCATCCCTTGAAACCCTTTGTAGGCAAGCATTTCACAATTCATCCTTTCTTTTTTCGCAATTTTCTTCAAAAAATCGCCAAAATCGCTGAAACGCAGGACTGGCTTGACAAAAAAATCGCGAATAAGGCCACCAAAAACACTATATAATATAATAGTATTACACTATACGATATCGGCGCTATTTGGTACCCCAATGCGAGTTTTATTTTCCATTCGCTTTCCGAATAACGTTCCTCGCGTACTCCCCGTCCTCCCTCCGCTCCCGCTCCTTCTCTCCGCGCGTCAATGGCCGCGATCCCAGTCCCTTCTGGCGCTCGCGCATCGACCACCGGTCGTATCGGTCGATCGCCCCCGATGAGCTGATGTTCCGGGGGGCCGGGAGCGGGCACCTCGCGAACCCCTCCAGCTCCTCGAACTGCGCCACGATGAACCCGGTCCAATCGTAGCCGTTGTCATCGACGATCGCGAGTGCGGCCGAGATGTGCTTCCAGTTCGTGGTCCTCCTCGGATCGCTCCGCGCCGGATAGAACACGGTGTAGAATGCCTGCCCCGTGCGCTCCCTCCGCACGCGCTGGTAGAGTATTCCCAGATCGAGCACGCGGAGCTGGCGCGCTGTAAACCGGGAGAAGTCGGCGCGTGGATAAAAACTGCGCCGGTATCTCGCCTTGGCCAACTCGACCTGCCCCTGCCTCGGGGTCCGCCTCGGTTCCCTCTCTATCGTTTCACCCATAGCACCTTGTATTAACACCGATTCCCGATCCTCAGCACATCTCCGATCTCTGGATCAACATAGTGCCCCCATGCTCGTCGCACCGCTCGTAGAACTCACCCGTCATGTCGGAGTAGAGAACCGGATGCCCGTCCCTGGTCCTCAGGCCCGTGTCAACCACCGTCTTCCACCGTGAACCCCTGGCGCTCGTACTCGGCCATGCGCACCTCCGAGTGTTCCCTCAGGTACCGGTTCGCCAAATCGCGGAAGTCGGTCACGTGGAGCACGTTCTCCCCCTCCTTGCGCCTCAGTCCCCGTCCGATCCGCTGCAGGATTTCGACGTAGGACTTGCCCCCGGCGGCGATGGCGACATGGCGGATCGCGGGCACGTCGATCCCCTCGTTGAAGATGTTCGTGCTCACGAGCGTGTCGATTGCCCCGTCGCGGAACTCCTCCAGGGCGACCGACAGGTCCGCGCTGCTCGTCTCCCCGCTCACGAAGCGCGCGTCGACCCCGGCGTCCCGGAGCATCGCCTCCAGGAGCTCGCCGTGGCGGATGAGGCGCACGATCACCAACGCCTGCACCCCCAATTCCCTGATGCGCCTCACCACGAGCGAGTTCCTGGTCCTGTTCTCCACGACGGCGCGGGCGTAGGCGTCCTCGTAGCCCAACGACCGCGCCCCCTCCGGTTCGGTGACGCCGAACGCCACGATGCGGGGCTCCGCCGATATCCCCCTGTCGATGAGCTCGCGGTTCGTGACCTCCGAGATCACGGGGCCGAGGCAGGCGATGAGCCGCATATCCTCGATCGCCTTCCCTTGGATGGCCGACCCGGAGAGACCGTAGCGGTAGGAGGCGTCGCACTGCATCGCTACCTTATAAAATGTTTTCGTGCTCCCGCCCAGGTGGTGGCATTCGTCGACCACCAGGACGCGGAAGCGCTTCAGGAACCCCTTCAGGTCACGGTGGCGGACGAGGGAGTTGACCACGGCGACCACAACCGTCCCCTCATCCTCCTTGAGACCGTCACCGTAGCGCGAGACGGTGATGTCCGGTATCCGCTCCAGCAAGCGCGCGGCCGTCTGGTGCATGAGGCTGCGACGGTGGGTGACCCAGAGCGTGGGTGCATGGAGCGTTTGGATGATGCCGCATGCGCTCTCGGTCTTGCCCGCGTTCGTGGCGTGGAACAGGATACCGCGCTTGCGCTCCAGTGCCGCATGCACCGTATCCCGCTGGAAATCGCGCAGCTCTATCCCGCGCAGGCGGAGCGGATGCCACTGGTCCCTCGGGATGACCTGGCACTGGTCGGCGATCTCGTACCGGGCGTTCAGCGAGTCCAGGAGCTTGACCACCATCGGCAGGAGTCCGGTCGGGAACCCGTGCCATTTCCTGAAATAGAAATGGCGCCATCCGTCCCAAGTACCCTGCTTGTACTTGTAGCTGTGCCAGTAATTCGGCTCCCGGCGCGCCAACGCCCTGTCGAGGATATCCTCGGTGTTCCCGGGAATGCCGAACACCTTCGTCCATCTCTCCCTCACCTTCAGCAACATCTTCCCCTCCGGGTATTTATTAAGAAATGCGCAATCCCCCCGGTATCCGGGGTGTAGTAGTGACCCCCCTTGCCACGGCGGGGGCGGGCCTTAGGGCGGAGACGGATCGGGATAGTGTGGGTCATGAAATTATGGGATATATTATCTTCTTGTTTTGTATATCCTCTTCGTACCAGTCCCATTCCGCCGGGTCATATAGCAACAAAGCTCCTTGTTTAGTCCGCAAGCCAGTGGCTCGCAAACAACATACCTGCCCGTAATACAACATCATCCCCCCTCCGGTGCCGGGTAGGTACGCGGCGTGTACTCTCGGTGGAGAGCGTCTTGTTCTTCCCTGTCGCCGAGAACGCGGTTTAATAATTCATTTAACTTCCATTGTTCAGAACGACTCAATCTCTTATTCTGAACCTGCCGAAATAAATCAGGGCGTATTCCCTCCAACTCCTGGCGAAGCTGATGCAACACGGTTCCTATCCATTCCAACTCAGCGATGCGCCCAATATGTTCCTGCCGATAATACCAATCCTTCGGATTAGGCGTCCCGTGCAAACTCTCTTCAACCTCTCTTTCTTTTGCCAACCGTTCTTGCCGCTGCGCTTCAATTTCCTTCAGGTCCATCGGATGCCTCCTTTTCCCCCATTTTCAGGATCGCCGCTTCTATGGCGGCTTGGAAGGTGGGGGATTCACCAACAGCTATTATTTTCCGTCCCACTTCACAGCCTTGCTCGTCACGAGTAAGGTTCGTAATGATGACCTGAGTTCCCGTCAGCTCCTGGAAATCAGGGTCTACGGTTCCAGAATACTTGACCTCGTATCCCATCTCCACAACCGCCTCCACGAGCTGCTGGAAGCGGAGGATGGGAATACAATCTTCTGGTCTTACAAAACTCGGCCCATCGTCCAACCAATACATCCATATCCCACCGCGTTTTACATCAGATATGGTCCCTTCCGTAAGCTCGGGTTCTTCTACAACTATGTCCTTTTCCCTCGGCTCCCACACCCACCCCCAGCTTGTGAGGATGGTGTAAATCTTTTGGCCTTCTCGAAGTCAGTCATGGTTCCTCCTCCAACCATTCACCGCCAATAACAGTGTAACGATAGCCTTGACGTATCGCCCAGGGGGCACGGTATTCAGGTACATCCACAACCACTGTTTTATCGTCACAACCACTATTTACCCCCTCACTGTCCGAAAAGGTCCACCGCAAAAATAACCTTAGTTTCATCCTCCCCTCCTTGTGATGCCCCCGCTGCCAGAATTCGAACCTGGTTGACTACCGATTACGGCTCCGAGCGTTCGGCTTACTTCGTGCACGTTTTCAGCCTAATGGTCCCTGATAGTCTTCCCGAACGTAGCGTTTTCACCAGAACGCCACAGCGGGGGCGTATCCTCATCTAATTGGTATCCCTATCCATAGACCCCACGAATCCTGTAGGGTCATGTAGTCCAGGCCTACCGCCAGGCTCTCAGGGCTCCCCTGGTACCCTGCGCCGATCCGGGCGCTCGTACCCTGTCCACCCTGCGGGGTATCGGCCCAAAAGACCGCGCTCCCCTGGAGACGGAGCTTGCCGCTGTTGGATAGTCCGAGTTCGAGTCCCCCGGTCCGCATATCACTTACGTGATACCCTGCCAGGAATCCCATCCGGGTCACGAGACTCAGCCCGGCCCGGTTGACCGGGTGCGTGCTCGCGCCCTCCGCAAAGGCCCCGTTGAACCCGCCCCCGGATAACTGGACCTCCCGGAGCCACAGGGGGTCACTGGGGTCAGTGGGGATGTGGGAACCCATCGCCGTGGGGGTCCGGGCCCCTGGCTCTGCCGCCATTCCCGCCGTGCCTATCAGGAACACGGCTACTACCAGGCCTACGTAAAGTATCTTCATGGTGCCTCCTCTTGTAATATTTCTCTCATCCACCGCAATAGCGGATATGCCACTTGCGGCACTACTGCATTACCTAAACATCTAAGTCGGTCCACCCGGTGGGAAACCCCATCAGCCACTCGACCCACGTCGGGTTCAGGGAGCCAGTGTTGTATCCTTCCACCTGGCTCACCCTGTCCTCTAGTTTCCTGATACCCCCGCCCGGTGTGTTCCGTATCGTCTGCCCCCCGCCCGTGGGCGTTTTCGGTGTGGGCCACATTCTGACTGCCCCTGGCAATTTCAGCGATATGCTCTTGTGGTTGCCTTGGTTGTATGTGTATTGGCTGCCTGTTGCATCGTTGGCTACCGGCGTGGGCCATATTCTGACTACGGCATTGAGCGACCTCGTATTGCGGCGCTGTTGACTCGGTCCACCGCAGTTCTCGCTGTCCTGCGCTGTTATGGTAGGCCACAATCCAGACCCGGTTCCTTCGGTGCGAGGCGTCCGCGGCACAAGCCGGTATAACAAGCGTCCTTGTGGCGTAGCCTTCGGCTTCCAAATCAAAAAGCACTGTGTCGAGTTCCATGTTGATGATTCCAGGCACGTTTTCACCAAGCACCCAAGTGGGCCGACATCTTTTGATAACTGTAAACATTGCCGACCAGAGGTAACGGTCATCCTTCGCGCCTCTTCGCTTCCCGGCCTGACTGAACGGCTGGCAGGGGAACCCTCCGGTAACAAGCTCAACTGTTTGTGCCGGGACGTCGCGCACGTCGCCGTAGTTGGAGATATCGGGCCAGTGTTTTTTGAGCACTCTGCTTGCATAGTCGTTCGTCTCCGCGAATCCTACCGTAGTCCATCCCGCCCACCCAGCGGCCAAAGCAAATCCACCGATACCGCTGAACAGGTCAAAGTGTCGGTACATGTGATAAAACCGCAGCCGGTGCCCCCGTTGCGATCCCTATGATCACCAGCAAGACACCTATGGCGGCGGCTACCAGGGTACATACTAGGTCATGATGTATCTTGGTCATGCGGTGCCTCCTTGATTTTGCGGCCACAGAAAGGACATTGCCATTGAAATGCCCCACTGGCCATATTTTCTCTGCTTCCACTCACACACTTTATTCACCCCCTCCCCCCCCATATCCTGGCTAAAATCTCAGCTTCGTTGGTCATGATTCCTCCTTGTCTCGACTAAGCGCACCTCTCCTTAACTCCACTATTTTCCCATGGCGGAATTCAAAACATTAAATATTGGAATAAACGCTTTTCATCACTGTCGCATTCGCTTCCAGTGATGTTTCATTCGCTTTGCGAATGCCCACATTACTATTAACACCAAAACGCTGAGGTGCCACTACTGCCTAATCATGGTGGTTTATCGGTAAAAGAGGAGATGCCCGATGGTGCAGGCAAAGATGAGCTTTCCGGTCCATTCGGGCGGGTTGATGCTGTCATCGATGAAGTGGGTGGCGCCAGCGGTGGGATCGGTGCCTTCCCCGCGGAACGCGTGCAGGGCCGCCAGGTGGCATTCGCGCCACACGGAGAACGGCTCGTGCTTCAGGGGGTTCCTGATCTTCGCGGAGTTCGGGTCGTCCTCCAGCAGGGAACTGAACTGCCACGGTTTGGCCATGATCGCGACCCACCCGTCCCCGAACCATCCGCCGCGCTCCACGCGGTTGCGCACGACCCACGCGACGCCGAGCTTCGCCATCCACGGCTCCCCCCGCGCCTCCCCCCACACAAGACCGGTGAGGAGGAGCAGGGGCGGCCAGTCGCGGAATGAGGACGGCACGGGGACCGGGACCGGCACTGGTTCGCTCTTCCCGGAGATGCTCACCAGAGTATCCCCTTGATGCCGAACCCGGCCTCGAAGCCGCCGTCATAGCGGTCGAAGTCGTAGCCGACGAACACGCCGACCTGGAGCTCGATGACCGGAACGATGGTCCGGTCGAGGCTGACCAACACCAAATCATGCCCTATCCCCGCGTCCACGGTCCACTCACCGAGCGTCTCGCCGATGATGTCGAAGTCACCCTTGACGAAGCCGAGGTCGTAGTCGTAGTTGAGATCGCGGAAGTCGAACTCGTAGAGCTCTATTTCTATGGTGGGGGTGATGCTGTAGCGCCCGATCGTCTTGAGCGCCAGCCCTTTCTTGATGTCCGGGAGGGAGAACGCCTGCGCCGAGGAGGCGAGAGTCGCGAGGACCGCGAGGACGGCAATAACCGCTACCAGAACCTTCATATCTCCGGCCTCCTTTTCTTGCGGTAGTACATCCAGGCCAGCTTGGCGACGCGGATGAGGAACTTGGCGAGCTCTTCGGCCTTGTGCTCCCAGGGCTTGCCATGACATCGCTTTCTCAGCCCGTCAAGCTCCCCATCTATCACGCGCCACAGCTCATTCACTTCTTGCCGAGGAGATCGTCCAACGCTGCCTTCGCCTGTCCTATCTCGGTCTTGATCGCGTTCTTCTCCCCGTTGGTCAGCTTCGTGCCGCCCTCGGAGTCGGACTCGGTCCCGTCAAGCACGGCCTCCGGTACGTCCAACCCCTCGCGCACGAGCTTGATGACCTCCCGCGTCTTCGACCGGCCTGCGGTGTACCACGGCGCCGTGCCCCCGATGGCCACCAGGATCCCCAATAAGATCCATCCTACCTGTTCCCACATGATCGTCTCCTTATCGGCTCTTGATCAGATTATAGAGCCAGATTATTGCCCTGTAAGTCAGTCCCAAAATAGCGCCGATCTTCCCCAACATACTCAGCCAGCCCATGATTGCCTCCTTGAAATGAAATACTGACGGTTGCGGACCCGGAATGTTCTGGTTGGATGGATCATCCAAGCCAACCATTGTACATCATCCCAACCTTCCAATTCCCACTCGTGACCTTGGCACAATGGGCGCTTCGCCACCGGGATGACCAAAGTGCGTTTCTTTAGTTTCGGGATTTTGAGCGACAGGGAGAAAGCCACCTCTCTCCTCCACGGTACCGAGACGACCATAGAATCCGCTATCCGGTGAAAATGCTTGATTGCATAAGGAACCCGTTCGTCCGAAATGTGCTCCAACACATCAGCGCAGAGCACGATGTCGAATTCCCCATCGTCAAACGGACCATCGAGGATATCCCCCACCACATCTGGTTTTCTCGTCGGATCGATATCAAGCGTGGTCACCTCGTACCCCGACCATACCAGGTAGTCATGCACGACTGCGCGCGGGCCGACTTCCAGAACGGATGTTCCGGGGAGTTTCGCAATCTCCCGGAGCTGGACCGCGTAATGCTGGAACAGGCCGGAGCGCAGTCCTTTGGTGTCTTTCATGCAACCCATGATTGCCTCCTAATAGATTATTCTGCTTTCAAATCTATCAATGCCGCAACCGCCAACATCACTGACGACAATACAAATGCCATTCCGCCTTCAACAGTACAATACAAAATACCGAAAACCCCAAAAACACAGGCACAGAACAGAAATATCTTAGATGATACACTTATCACTATCATTCAAATCCATATATTACCAAAATGTTACGATGATCGCTTCCATAGCTGACGGTGTAGGTGACACCTCCGTCTCCGAGCCGAACGTCTGCGATATAGATGTCACCGGATAGGCTACAATATCGTCAAACCACTCATGCTCATTAATATCCCCGTTATTGGCGAAGAACCGGGTTATCTGGCTATTTGTCCCGTCCCGGAAGCTTCCATTGGCGTTCGTACCAGTCACCCCATGGTCAGTCGCTACGTCGATGTCGAATTGATGGTTTGTGAAATCGACATTGTATACCTTGAACACGTACCACTGTTCAGCACTCAGAGAAGTCAATACGTCCTTCCACTCCCCGTCGTAGTAGGAAATATCCGTATTATTCACGTCCATCTTCATCCATACCGTTGCGCTCGCCCCTACGGTCGAATCCGGCATCAATGCAGCCAGAACCCCTTCGTCTAGATCGTCCACCAGCCAGGACCAGTAAATCTCATGCCCATTGTCTACGCTCATGGTCGTCCCGAACGGAATATACCAATAGGCATTGGCTGAGTCTCCGCCCTCGCTAGCCCAGGCTTTATTACTCAATGTCTCCCGCGCATACGCATCATCAATTTCAACTTCACCTTTACTACCAGTCACCCACCCTGTAGGATTACGATCCCCGTCAGCATAGGTCTCGAAATCATCCCACAGATACATAATCGCTCGTGTCGAAGCATCGGTACTGTCAGTGGCACAACCATAGTAAAGCCACAAAGAATCACTGGTACACAACTGGCTCATCTTGGCCCATAGCCGCGCCTCCTCCTGTTCGGTCCCGTAGGCCCATATCTCCCCCGTATTCGTCTCATCCCAGTTACCACCAAACGTTTCCGTAAATACAAACCGGCACGCCGTCGCGGTGCTCTTCCGGCCCTCCGTGGTTCGGGCATATTTGATATTGCGGTTAAAATGAGTTTCGATATCAGCCCAATCGTGCTTGTAATCGAGTGTCTTGATCGTCGCTGACGCCGTCCAGGTGGACCCCGCATCGGTAGACGCATACGCCAGGATATCGCCGCCATAATTCCATTCACCGCTTGACCCTTCTCCTACCACAAAATAACACGTAACGTTACTCGTCCCGCTCGTGGAGTACAGCTCAGCAGTCAAATAGGACCACGCTGCCTCGGTAGGATAATAACTGTGTTGATACACTGTGTGAGTAGACCATGCTGAGCCACTCCACTTGGCTGTCTTTAGAGTCCAATCACCCGCAACCCCGGTATCATCATTGTACACAATGAGCGGCTTATCATCGACCAAGGTGATGTCCACCGGAAATGTCTCTGAGTTCGATGCCGTCGCTGCAACACATGTCTCCGCTTCCGTCCCGTCAAACGGCGCGGTAACTACCGTATCATCGGCAGCCTTCCAGGTCCCGGAGGCCGCGCCGACGCACTTAGCACAATACGTATTTTCGCTACTCCCCCCGGCGTTGCTGTGTGTCCAGGCGATCCAGATATTGCCCGAATCGTCCTCCACCGCGCCACCGAAATAGGGTCGTTCATCAGAATCAATGATATGCTTCATCGTCTGCCAGTTGGCCCCGTCATCAGTGCTGATATTCAATGCAGTCCGAGAATCGTTCGCGCCATGTTTGTCCCGTGAAAATAGCCAGATATCGCCGTTATCCCTTACCAGCGCATAGGGAAGGGTAAGCGCCTCAACATTTTCAATCGTACCCGCGTCCCCCCATGCGGAGATATCTTCTGGGTTAGTGCTTTTGTAGTGTTTTAGCCCGTCGGCAGCCCCGGTGTACTCACCCCCAATCACGTGGATATAGCCACTCGAATCCACGAAGATGCAGCTCGCCGCGTGATTGTTCGCCTCGCCCTCGGTGTAGACCTGTACCGAATCAGCCCATAGCTTCGTGGTGTGATCGAATTTACTCACGCATGTGTCTCGCGCATCGTCCATATAGACCACATAGGTGCAGGTATTCGCAGAACTGTAGTAGTATGCCTGTGGCTGCACGTAGTTCCACGAGGTCCCTTGCGGCGACATGGCATCATCAATCCCGGTAGGACGGCAATCGAGGTAGTACATCCGGTAGTAATTGAGTGCCGTAGTCTCGTCGCTGGCCCGGATTTCCAGGTCATAGAAATCAGAGCGACAATGGGAGAAATCGAAATCGTCGGCGTTGAGCACGACTTCGACAGGAATGTTTGTCTTGGCGGCTGAGGCAGATACTGTGATTTCCTGCTTGTACGTGTAGGTTCCAAACGCGCTGCCACACAGGGTTAGGAATGCAAGCAGTGCAAGTAGGTATTTCATGGCCTCGTCCCCACAATCGTAATCGCGACGTTATCCCCGCCCGCCGTTGCGGACCCGACTGCGTTGACATCGATGTTGAACCGTTGCCAAGCAGTCACAGCAGTCGTTCCAAATGTCGCCTGGGTCCCAGAATTGGCCGCTGCTGCGATATTGAGCTTGGTTCCTGAGTAAATGGTCGCACCGTCAAGCCGGATGTCAAGCTTGATTGATGAACCCGATGGCGCAGTATCGGCATACGCGCGAGTGTCGGTGAGCGTCATGTCAAAAGGAATATAAACAGTGGCCGCGGTACTCTCCGCTGAAAGGGTCCCAGAGATACACACACCGATCGCCGCCGAGAGCGCGCGCGCGGTGAAATTGGACCCGTCATAGCGGGGGATGTAATCAGTAGCTGCCCCGGTTGCGGGGATATCCGAGAGTTCCACCTGATTCGCACCGGTACCCCAATCAATGTGGGTATCATTGACGGAATCGGCACCAAGGGTAGCCGCCTCTAGATCATGCGCCGTCCCGTCGTCACCCTTGCCGTAGAGCGTGGAGTCGGCCGAGAGCGCGTAAATGTAGAACTCCCCCGCCGCCGGGGTCGCCGGGGCGGTGGCGATCTCCGTCAGCAATATCGCCGTGGGCGGTCCCGCCAATGCCGCGCCGCAGAATACCATCGCGGCGATTATCCCTAGTGCAAGCGCAATCCATGTTCTCATTTTGTCACCCCATCGTCACCTTCACGGTGACCGTGATGTGCATCGGCTGGTCCCCCGCCGTGGCCTTGATATAGTTGCCGTCCGTGACCGCCGCGTTCGTGATCGTCGTGTCCGCCTCGGAGGTGTCGGCGGCAAGGTCCGCGCTGGACGATGATGCCGCGTCTCCGTTGTTGGTCACGGTGGCCGCGCTCGTCAGCGCCGTCCCGGCCGATTTGTTATGATAGCTCACCTCGGTGATGGTCACGTCCCGGTTGGCGTGCCATTTCCCGCTCTCCCCGATGCCGAGATCGAAGTCGAGGTACCGCTCCAGCGCCCAACTCATCAGGAACATGTCAACGTCTTTGTCTACCGACATACCCTCACCTCCCTCATGACGGGAACACCTGGCACAAATCCACCCGCGGGGACGCGCCACCGTCGCTGGAATTGAGCACGAATTTCGCCCGGACGTACTTCGAGCTCTGGAGCGCGGAGACGTCGAAGCTCTCCTCCCCCCCGGAGAGCGCCTGCGGTCCTCCCCAGGTATCCTCGGTGGTCGAGAAGTTGTCCTCGGAGGTCTCCAGCTGCACCGTCGCGCTCTCCCCGTTCAACGTCGATTCGACCGCGCACGTGGCATAATTCACCGTCGCCTCCCAGTACTTGTGCTTCGACGTGTAAGTGGCGGTCGAGGCGTAGCTCATACGCTTGATGTGCGTGTAGGATGTCGTGAAACTGAGATTGTTGCCCTTCACCCAGCGCCTGATCCTCATCGTTTGCCCCGCCCTGATCCCGGAAACGTCGAGCGTCGCCGTCTTCGTCACCGTCGTGGGGGTGGAGCTGATGGCCTGTTGCCAGTCCTCGCTGTCGAGCAGGTTGTTCTCCTCGTCGTAGATCTGGATGCCGAATTCGGCCGGCCCCTGGGAACCGCTGATGATCTGCACGGTCATCCGCCATTGGATCTGCAGGTCGTCCTCCCCGGAGTTGTCGACCTCCTTGTCCTCCATGTAGGTGACTGAACTCGGGGTAGCCACATGCCCATAGTCGGCCGTGTCGAACTGGAAATAGGAGCCGGCGTTGCGCTTCAGGATGATGTAGCCGTCGCCTTTCTTCATATTGGTCGGGATGGTCCCGTCCTCCCACTCGTCCGCCGAGTCGATGTTGAAGAAAAAGTTCTCCGTGGCCAGGTTCTTCAGCGTCAGCGTCACCTTCGAGTTGACCAGCGCGTTGTTCCGTATCCGCTCCACCCGGCAGTACTGGTCGCTGAGGTCGAGTTCGGACAGGGTGAGCTTCACGATGTCGCCGATGTCGAGGTCCACCAGGCACAGCGGCCCGGTGACGTTGATGTAGCTCGGCATGTTCGCGTACAGCTCCAAGTGCTTCGCCGCATAGCTCTCGGCCGAGACCTGCGTCTCGTGCCAGATGTCGGTCTCCTGCACCAGGTGCGGGAACGTGCCCCAGGTGGTCTGCGACGCGGTGGACGAGTCCGTCACCGTGCCCGCCCATGCGGCCCCGTCGTAGTCGTACGCCACCGTGATGTCGTTCGCCAGGTCTTTCTTCTCCGTGGGTGCGCTGTACTCCGACCATTCGTCCTCGCCGATGCTCATCACGGACGAACCGCCCGACTTGATCCGCTTGAAGTCGACCTTCCCGTCCTCGTTGATGTAGACGTAGGAATGGCTGTACTTCGCCAGCAGATTCAGGATGCGTTCGGTCTCGGTCCCCTTGAAGCTGCATCCGAGGCAGAGCTCGGCCTCCCCGCAGTCGTCCCCCCACGTTTCCCAATCGGCGTAGTCGATGTCGGCGTTGCTGGAGCCGACGGTCGAATCGAGCCCGTTCTTGACCACCAGCACGTTCCAGGCGATGCAGGCCGGGTTGCCGTCATGGAGGGTGATGTCGTCCACCCGGCAATCGTCCTCCGTGGCCACGCTGCTCCTGATTCGCACCGTGAGCGTCTCGGCATCGGCACGGGTGACGAAGACGACGCTCTCCCGCGCGTAGGTCTGGCCCACGGTCACGGTCAGGTACGTCTCGGAATTATCCCACGAGCCGTCAGACTGCAGGTAGTAGCCGTCCTCGTCCTTAATGTAGTACTTCAACCCCTGGTTGGTCTCGCCCGTGTCCTGAATGTGCCAGAACGAGAGCTCGTAAGCGTTCCCGCCAGTGATGGCAATGCCGCTCTGTTCGATGTAGTTGAGATCACCGCCAGAGTCGCCCAATATCTTGCAGTCGTAGGTTCCGCCATGCTCGCCCTCGGTCTGCAGAATGGGGACCGGTTCGGTCCCATCGTCCCAGTTGGTCAGCGTGTTCGCGTCGTCCCACGCCTCCAGGCCCCCGTCGGTGAGGAGTTCGGTTTGCCCGTAGGTGACGGCGGTGTCCTCGTCCCCGATCGCGTTCTTGAGGAGGTCGGTGAACTTGTCGCGCAGGAACAGCGTCATCAGGGTGCGCCGCGCCTCCACGCGCAGTCCCTTGCCGGTGAACACGGTCTTCTTCGCCGGGAACCCGACCTTGAGCGCCACGCTCTTGTCCGCGTCCTCGGGCGTGTTGAACAGGTTGGAGAAGAAACCGGTCGTGTTCACAAGGTCGAGCGAGCCGGCGGTCGCGACCACCTTCCCGCCCTCGCGCACGACCTCGCCGAAGCGCGCCACTAAGTTGCTCCGGTCCGTGTCGTCGAACTCGAAGAAACGCCGCGCCAGTTTCGGGTTCTTCACCGCGATACGCACCGCGAGCGCGTCCTCGATCTCCTGGGGCGTGCAGCGCTCCAGCTCTTCCGGGGTAAAATTTTCAAGGTCTGAACTAGTGGCCAAGTCATTCCCTCCGATTATTACGCCGTAATATTTTCTTATGCTTCCGCCAGGTCGATGGTCCCCTTGAAGTCCCGGTCCCATCCCCCGGCCGAATCCCTCATCTGCATCGGCTCGTACTTGTTCTGGATCGTGACCGTGTAACTCGTGGCCGAGGCATCCTGGTAATCGGGATAGAACGTGAGCCGTTCGTTCGTTCTCCGCCACGTGTTCACCTGGTCGGCATCCGTCTTGGCCATCGTGTGGATATCGCACTGCCACGTCCGTTTCCGCCACCACTGGTACCGCCATTCGGTCCCATCGGCGGCCCGGACCACGTCCTCCTCGTAGAGCCACGGCCTCTGGTGCGGTTCGGCGACGTTGAAGTCGACGTTCGCGGTCCCGTCGCTGAGCCGGCAGCGGTGGACGGCCATCAGCGCCTCACCTCCAGTTTGGTCGCCGCGACCGCGCCCCGGCGGATGCCTTCCGACACCGCGTCGGCGATGGTGTCCTCGAACTCGGCCCGGTTGCGGTCATAGAGGTCCCTGATGCTTTCGGCGTACACCGTGATGCCCACGTCGATGTTCCCGATGCTCACGCCGCTGCCCCCTCCTCTGATGGTCACGGGGATGGAGCCGCCCTCAAGCGGCACGAACGCCTCCGGTCCGCGCTCGCCCGCCATCGGGAGGATGGTGGCGCGGTTGACCGTGCCGGCCGTGCGCGTGTCCACCTCCGGGAAGGTGCCACCGTGCTGGAACGCCTTGACCAGCGTGCCGCCCCCGCCGAAGGGGAGGAGCCAACTCCAGAATCCACTGAAGAAACCTCCAAGAGCCTCTTTCAGCGCGAGAGCTTTATAGAGTTCATCAATCATCGTCCTGATAACGGTCCCCACAAAATAATCCAGAATAAAATTCCCCAAACGCTGAAACACGCCTTGTATCCCTTCCCCAGCCAATAAAGCCGCGCTCACCGCCTCTTTCATCCCCGTCAGGAATCCGTTGAGCCATTCGTCCCAAGCTTCGTACATTTCGGTCAATCGTTCCAACTGCGATTCACTTAAGGTCGACCACAATCCCTCAATCTCCTCATTTGACATCTCGTGGAGGCCGAACACCTGGCTAAAATACATTCTCCAGTTGTCCATCATGCGCTCTGTTTCCGTGATTTGCTGTTCCCTCAAATACTGTTGCACCCGCCTAAACTCATCCCTGAATTTTCCCACGCGCTTTAAGGCTTCCTCCATCGGCCCCACCCCCAACCCGCCAGCTTCCCATTTCCAGGCAGGGACTTCAAGCTGGAGAGCAGCTTGCATTTGGCGTTTCCGCTCCCGTACCCATTTATCTATTTTTTCCCAACCGAGGGCAGAATAGTCAATCTCAGGTGCCCCTCCTCCAACAACCCCTGGGGTCCATTTGAATTCTGGTGCACCGGTGATTTCGGCGATTCGTTCTGCCTCTTCGCGGATAGATTTCATTTTTGCCCAGAACGCTACCATAATATCGTATTCCGGTTGCGTGGGGGACCACTTGAATTCGGGGGCATGGAGTTTCTTGGAAGCTTCGGCAGTTCTTTCCGCTTCCTCTCTGATTTTCTCCATCCATTGCCAGAATGCCACCATAATATCGTATTCGGGTTGGGTAGGTGCCCACTTGAATTCGGGGGCATGGAGTTTCTTGGAGGCTTCAGCGGTTCTCTCCGCTTCCTCCCGGATTCCTTTCAGTTCTTTCCAGAATGCCACCATGATATCATATTCAGGCTGTGTGGGGGACCACTTGAATTCAGGGGCATGGAGTCTCTTGGAGGCTCCTACTATGCGTTCTGCTTCCTCTCTGATTTTCTCCATCTCTTTCCAGAATGCCACCATGATATCGTATTCAGGTTGGGTGGGAGACCATTTGAATCCAGGAGCATGGAGCTTTTTTGAGGATTCAGTGATCCGTTCCGCTTCCTCCCTGATTCCTTTCAGCTCCTTCCAAAACGCTACCATGATATCGTATTCAGGCTGTGTGGGGGACCATTTGAACGAAGGGGCATGGAGTTTCTTGGAAGCTTCGGCAGTTCTTTCCGCTTCCTCTCTGATTTTCTCCATCCATTGCCAGAATGCCACCATGATGTCATATTCCGGTTGGGTGGGAGACCATTTGAATTCGGGGGCATGGAGCTTTTTGGAGGCTTCAGCGGTTCTCTCCGCTTCCTCCCGGATTCCTTTCAGCTCCTTCCAGAATGCCACCATGATATCGTATTCCGGTTGGGTGGGAGACCATTTGAATTCGGGGATATGAAGCTTTCTGGAAACTTCTGTCATACGCTCTGCTTCCTCCCTGATTTTCTCTATCCATTGCCAGAACGCTACCATGATATCGTATTCAGGCTGTGTGGGAGACCATTTGAATTCAGGGGCGTGGAGCCTTTTGGAGACCTCAGTAGTTCTCTCCGCTTCCTCCCTGATTTTCTCCATCTCTTTCCAGAACGCCACCATGATATCGTATTCAGGCTGTGTGGGAGACCATTTGAATTCAGGGATGTGAAGTTTTTTGGATGCTTCGGCGATTCTCTCTGTTTCTTGACGTATCTTTTCCATCTCTTTCCAGAACGCCACCATGATGTCGTATTCCGGCTGTGTGGGGGCCCATTTGAATTCAGGGACGTGGAGTCTCTTGGATGCTTCGGCGATTCTCTCTGTTTCTTGACGTATCTTTTCCATCTCTTTCCAGAACGCTACCATGATATCGTACTCCGGTTGCGTGGGGGACCACTTGAACGAAGGAGTATGAAGTTTTTTTGAGGATTCGGTGATCCGTTCCGCCTCTTCCCTGATTTTCTTCATCCATTGCCAGAACACCACCATGATGTCATATTCTGGTTGGGTAGGTGCCCACTTGAATGAAGGGGCATGGAGTTTTTTGGAGGCTTCAGCAGTCCGTTCCGCTTCCTCTCTGATTCCTTTCAGCTCCTTCCAAAACGCCACCATGATGTCGTATTCCGGTTGGGTGGGAGCCCACTTGAATTCGGGGGCATGGAGTTTCTTGGAGGCTTCCGCCATGCGTTCTGCCTCTTGACGTATCTTCTCCATTTCCTTCCAGAATGTCACCATGATATCGTATTCCGGCTGTGTGGGGGTCCATTTGAATTCAGGGGCATGAAGCTTTTTAGAAGCCTCTGCCATGCGTTCCGCCTCTTGGCGGATTGATTCCATCTTTTCCCAAAACGCCACCATGATATCATATTCTGGTTGCGTGGGGGTCCATTTGAATTCAGGGGCGTGGAGTCTCTTGGATGCTTCCGCCGTCCGTTCCGCCTCTTGACGTATCTTCTCCATTTCCTTCCAGAATGCCACCATGATATCATACTCGGGTTGTGTGGGGGACCACTTGAATCCGGGGGCATGGAGTCTCTTGGAGGCTCCTACTATGCGCTCTGCTTCCTCTCTGATTTTCTCCATCTCTTTCCAGAATGCCACCATGATATCGTATTCAGGTTGGGTGGGAGACCATTTGAATCCAGGAGCATGGAGCTTTTTGGAGGCT
>Ga0180434_10000167_pt1 | contig 98961 bp, 84 predicted proteins | sample SS_ome_7_FD_132453 | JGI IMG/M metagenome (GOLD analysis project Ga0180434, IMG submission 132453) | Hypersaline lake sediment archaeal communities from the Salton Sea, California, USA - SS_1_D_2 metaG | ecosystem: Environmental > Aquatic > Non-marine Saline and Alkaline > Hypersaline >... | reverse complement strand
TCTAAAAAAAGATATCCAACGCCAGCTGATATAAAAATTGCTAAGCCACCAAGACGTGGCATAATACTTTTATGTACCTTTCTTCCATTTGGTTTATCAACTGCATTAATTTTTATAGCAAATTTTTTTACATAAGGCGTTATAAATACTGAAACTAAAAATGTTATTATAAAAGCAACAATATATATAATATAATTATCCATTTAAACACCCACTTACTGTGAGATATTGACACTTATTTCATCATATCAAAAAACAAAAAACTTTCAATAACATATTTTGTTAAATTTTTATAACAAATGCTTTTTTATTTTCCTTATTATAAATACAATTATTATTACTAATTAAAGTTACTATAATAATTCTTTATAGAACGCAATTAATTTTTCTCCCTCCTTCTCCCAGTTATATAATTGATTAAAAGCTATAATACCATTATTAGACATTACTTTTGTTTTATCCGGATTTTCTAATAATGACAATAACCCATTTTTTATACTATTTGGATCAGTTGGATTTATAGCTAAACCACTTTTCGCTTTATCGATTACCTTTTGATAATGTGAAAAATCGGAAGCAACAGGTACAACACCAGCTGCTAAATACTCAAATAATTTATTAGGTAGACAAACTAAATGATTAGGAACAGGTAGGTATGGAAGAATCCCTATTGAAGCCTTTTCTAAGTAGTATCGTATTTCTTCATATGGGACCTTTCCTTTAAATTCAATACGATTTTCCAGTTGTAGTTCCTTAATCTTTTCTTTTATTTTTTTCTCAAACCATTCTGCTTCAAAAGCCCCAACAAATATTAGTTTTGCATCTTTATGCTTTTTTGTAACTAGATTAAATCCATCAATTAATTCATCAATACCTCTAATAGGTGTTATTCCTCCTAGATATAAAATTAAATTTGAATCTTTCTTATTTAAATCAATATTTTGAAACATATTTGGCAAAGGATAATTTTCTATTTTACAACTTTTGTATTTTTTATAACGCTTACCTATTTCATCAGTTGTATAAATAACTCCTGATAAAAACAGTAAACAAAAACGCTCAATAATTTCATATAAGTATCGAATTGGATTTTTAATCCATTTTTTTAAATATTTTTTGCTCATTATAGCGTTCGGATAATGTTCATGTACATCAAAAATTACAGGCTTTCCGGTAAATAATTTCAAAAGAACTCCAACGGGTAATAATTCAGGATCATGAAAGTGATAAATATCAGCTTTTGTTTTAATTGCCAAACGTATAATTGAAAATGTATGTATAAATCTCTTCCACTCTACTTTAGGCTTTGATATTGGGATTAAGTTGATGTCATCATTGCCTTTAATATATTCTGGCTTTGGAGCAATTAAAGTTACCTCATATCCATCCTTCTCCAATGTTTTACATTGTTTATGATAAATACGACCATCATAAGCATGATGAACAGTTGTTAAAACACAAACCTTTCTCATTGTGATTCATCCTTCTTCTTAAAAAAAGTAGTTGTCAATTTTCCAATATTAATTTACACTATAACGATGAAAAATACTATGATAAATAGAAGGGAATTCTATGAAAATTATATATATAACTCAACATTTTCCACCAGAAGTAGGTGCTGCTCAAGGTCGCGCCTTTGACATGAGCTATAATTTAAGTAAAATAGGCCATAATGTTCAAGTTATAACATCATTCCCTAATCACAATACTGATTTTAGATTTTTTAAAAGAGAAAAAAGAGAAAATGTGAAAGTGCTTCGAACATTTCGTATAAAAGATACGAAAAAAAGTTCAATCAGACGATTATTGAATTACTTTTCATTTACCTTTTCAAGTTTTTTAGGTGGGCTATTTATAGGAAAAACTGACATTGTTTATGCAACTTCTCCACAGTTATTTCAAGGTATTTCTGGATTTTTATTAAGTAGATTCCATAGAGCAAAGTTTGTATTTGAAATAAGAGATTTGTGGGTTGATTTTGCTGAAATTCTTGGTCAGTTTAAAAATAAAAAATTGTTAAGATTAGCTAAAAAACTTGAATACTTTCTATATCAAAAAGCCGATTTAATTGTAGTTGTTACACAAGGGTATAAAGAAAAGCTTATATCATTAGGAATCCCTTCGAATAAAATTATTGTCATTCCAAATGGTGTAAGTCCTGATACTATTCCAATAAGTGCCGAAACTTTTGATGTAAAAAAATATTATAACATTGAAAATAAATTTTTAATTTTGTATACAGGTAATATTGGTGCTGCTCAGGGACTTGAAACAATTATAAAAGCTGCTATTCAGTTGAAAGAGAATCCCAAATTTGCATTTATGTTTGTTGGTGAAGGAGTTGATAAACCTAACTTACAACATCTTGCACAAAAGCATAACTTAACTAATGTTATTTTCGTTGATCAGTTACCTAAACAAAAACTTTTATCATATTATAAAGCTGCTGATATAGGAATTGTTTCTTTAAAAGATCACCCTTTATTTTCCATTACCATCCCATCAAAAATATTTGACTATCTATCAATGTCAACCCCTATTTTAATTGGAGTTGATGGTGAAGCAAGGAAAATTGTAGAAGAACTTAATGGAGGCTACTTTTTTAAACCAGAAGATACAGAGTCTTTTATTCAATCTCTTTTGAAAGCTCAAGCGAATGAACAAAAATTAATTGAAATGCGTAAAAACATGAAAGATCGTTTGCTAATCCGTTTTAACCGTGCATACTTAGCAAAAAAATTATCTGATGAGCTTGAGAGTTTGTTCCGTCATTCTCAAAAATAAAAGCTGTTGGTATAATGCCAACAGCTCTTATTTTACGCTATGGACGAAAGGGTTCTGGTTTATCATTTCTTTTTCCAAAATGATGTAAAATTGCTTGAACAATACGTAAGGAAGCATTCCCATCTCCATAAGGATTTGATGCTTTTGCCATCTTTTCATATTCTTCATTATTATTTAAAAGTTCATAAGCAAGATTATAAATGGTTTCTTCATCTGTTCCAGCAAGCTTCAGTGTTCCTGCTTCAATTCCTTCTGGACGTTCAGTCGTATCACGTAATACTAATACCGGAACGCCTAATGATGGTGCTTCTTCTTGAACACCACCTGAATCAGTTAATATAATATGAGCTCTTGATGCAAAGTTATGGAAATCAAAAACACCTAGAGGTTCAATTAAATGAATGCGATCATCATCTCCAAGTATTTCATCTGCTACTTCACGAACAGCTGGATTTAAATGTACAGGGTAAACTACTTGTACATCCTTATGCTCCTCTACAAGTCTTTTAATAGCTTTAAACATATTACGCATAGGATTACCCAAGTTTTCTCTTCGGTGGGCAGTTAATAAAATCATACGATCTGACCCAATTTTTTCTAGTATTTCATGTTGATAATCATCTTTAACAGTTGTTTTTAATGCATCAATTGCGGTATTCCCTGTAATATATATATTTTCTTGATTTTTATTTTCTTGAAGCAAATTATTTTCAGCCTTTTTTGTAGGAGCAAAATGTAAATCGGCTATTACTCCAGTAATTTGTCTATTAATTTCTTCAGGAAATGGCGAATATTTATTCCATGTTCTTAGGCCTGCTTCTACATGTCCAACATCAATTTGGTTATAAAAGGCTGCTAAGCTTGCCACAAATGTAGTGGTCGTGTCACCATGAACAAGGACTAAATCTGGTCTTACTTCTTTCATAATTTGATCCAAACCTTCAAGAGCTCGTACTGTAACACCAGTTAACGTTTGTCTATCTTTCATTATATTTAAATCGTAGTCAGGTTTAATATTAAATATTTCGAGAACTTGATCAAGCATTTGGCGATGCTGTGCTGTAACTGTCACAATGGATTCGATTTCATCAGGGTATTTTTCCAATTCTAATACAAGTGGAGCCATTTTGATGGCTTCAGGTCTTGTTCCGAATATTGTCATTACTTTGATTTTTTGTTCCATGTCGAGTTATCCCCTTTTCTTTTTTTAAATACCCATTTAATAAATTACCATAATTAAGCACTATCAACAATCTAAAAATAAAAACAAAATTATAATTAATTGTAAAGCTGTAACTATAAAGTATATAGTTACAGCTTTATTTTTGTAAAATTCGTTTTATATTCAACGATAAACATCATTATATTTCTTAATTAAATGTTTCCAATCCCGATTATTTTCAACCCAATTTCGACTCTTCAAACCAATATTTTTAAATTGAACTGACTCTTTAAGACATTGATACAATGATTTTATGTCTTCTGCCTTAAAAACAAGTCCTGTTTCTTTGTTTATTACCATTTCGTTTAAAGCAGGTATATCACTTACTAACGCTATTTTACCCATAGCCATCACTTCAAATGGTTTAAGAGGCGTTACTAATTGGCATACTTTTTCATTAATTCTTGGAAATGGAAATATATCAATAACAGAATAATACTTGTGTACCTCTGTATGAGGAACCCTCCCTACAAAAGTAACAATATCTAGTATATTTAGCTCTTTTGCTAAATTTTGTAGCTCAGAAAGAAACGGACCATCACCTACTAATAAAAAGTGTATATTCGTTGTTTCTTTCTTTAACATGACCAATGATTTAAAGAGATAATCTAAGCCTTCATATTTCGTAACTGACCCAATAAAACCAAAAACAGTTTTATTTTTTAAATTATACTTATTAATTAATTCTTTATCAGGTTGTTGTGGTTTAAATATTTCTGAGTCAACACCATTTGGTACAATACTTATTTTTTCAGGTGATATCCCTTTTTGTACTAAATGATCCGCTAAACTTTTGCTAATTACAACGACTTTATCAGCCAAATTACAACAATATAGCTCATATTCTTCATGTAACTGATAGCGTTCAGAATCCTCAAATCCTTGAATTTTACTTGATGTTGTATAATGCCATAACCCTCTTACTTCATATATTGTTGGTATATTATGCTTTTTTGCTACCATTAACGCTGGAAGTGCATTTTGAAAATTAGAAGCAGCATGAACTAATTTGGGACTTAATTTATATAAGAGTCTTTCAAATTCTTCAGCATAATAATTAAAATATGTGGACATAGGTACCACATTTAATCGTATATCTTTTGAATCAGTATATAATCTATAATGTTCAATTCCATCATATATCTCTTTATCATTTATATTACTCGTTTTAATTGGCCATCCTAATTTCGTTACAACAACTGGTCGTAATCCTAACTTTTTCTGATGAATTAATATTTCCCTACTTCTAATAGTATATCCATTTACTTCAGGCATCGATTTATTTAAAACATGCACAATCGTATCACCTTTTTTTATCGTGCCATATTGTTTTGGTTCCCATGTCCACTTATGTTTAAATAAATTAATCTCATCTTTTGCAATCTCGTACTCATTTGAAAAAATTTTACCTGAAAACCTTTTTAACTCTTCAAGATAATGTAACCTCATGGTTATGTTTCCAAGTCTATGGTGAACTGATGCTAACCTTCTTAAAACTAAAGGGTGGTTAGGCTTAATTGCATAGGCTTGTTCAGCTAAAATTCTCGAAATAATATATTTATTATTGTCAAAAGCATATTTCGATAAATATATAAGCATATTTAGCTTATTTTTATGCTTATATTGGTTTAAATGATTAATCAAATATTCTTTTCGGTTCGTATCAATAAACCATTTATTTTTTAAACATATAAATTCATATTTATTTGCATTAAACTGTTCTAAATAAGAAATAATCTTAGAATTTAGTGGAACTTTGTTATTATAAGCATAAAGCTTTTTGATAAACATTTCATGTAACTTTCTTTTCTTTTCCAAACCTAAATCTTCGCAAATCCTCAAAAATTCTACTAACTTTTCAGCTGTAAATTGATCGATTTCTACAAAATCGAATAGAATTCGAAATTTTCTATTATTACTTATAACTTTTATAGTTTCTTTCTCAGTTATATTTATAATCCCTTCATCCACTAGTCTTCTTAAAGAAATAAATTGATGTTTGTTAATTCCAACATAACGTAAACACTCTAATATTAGTTTATTTAATAATAATGATTTTTCACCGTTATTATAAGCATTAAATAGATGTGTTAATGCACTCTTATAATTGTTATCTCTTAACTGTTTAATAGCATTTAACATACTTTTATAAGGATCTTCACAACACATTAACTGGGATTTTCTTTTGTTACATATAAAATCTAGCTTATCTAAGATATATAAGTATGTCTCTGTTTTCTTTTCAGCTTTCTGTAATAAAGAGATAAAAGCATAATCGAGATTCTGTAATGAGGATTGGGCTACTAACTCTTCAATATATAATTCAAATTGGTCATTCTTTTTAGGAGATAAAATGTAGTTCGATGTTAATTGCTTGTTATCTTGTTCCCATATTCTTACATTATTAAGAATTAGGTAAATATCGCGATCATTAGTAATATCACTATTTGACCATTCATCAAATATTTTAAATAAGTCTTTAAACAGGGATAAATCTTTTTTTAAATATGCATACTTAAGTAAAATAACTTGCTGTTTCTCTGACAAGATGTTTTGAAAGGTTGTATTTTGTGCTAAGTAAATGAACTCTTCAATATTTCTCATATTAAATAATAGTTGCGCTTTTAAATTAACAATATCTTTATCTTTATCTGGAAGGTTTGAAATTATGTTCCAAGCTCTTGAATATAAAGTAAGGGATTGAAATAGAATAGAAATTACATACCTTTTTTCTTTATCATTTAGTATGTTACTTCTTTTAATAGCATCTATAAAAATGTGTTGCTTTTTAAACTTTATAATCAATGGAATCAGTTTTTGAATGAGAGTTTTTGGCTCCCCGCATTCTAAATACAATCTTAAAAGCCTATTTTGAACAGAATGTGAGTTTATCGATAAACTTATTAGGACACATAAACCCAGCAAATATTTTTTCATAATTAATACCTCCAAAATAACAGAAAAGGAAAGCAAAAGCTTTCCTTGTAATTATATTACTTGGAAGAACCAATTTTAATATAATAAATTCCCAACTTTTCAAGCTCTTCAGCATTCAGTAAATTTCGAGTATCATAAATAATTGGAGATTTCATACACTCTTTAACAGATTTTAAGTCAATGTCCTTATAAACATCATGGTCAGTCAAGATAACTAACAAATCAGCATCTTTTGCAGCCTCTTCGACTGATTGAACTTTACCTTCCAAATCTGCCTTTACATATGGGTCATGTATACTTAAGCTAAAGCCACTTTCTTTTAACTCATGGATAATTTCCAAGGAAGCACTTTCTCGCATATCATCGATATTACCTTTAAATGCGAGACCTAAAACAGCTATTTTAGGATTCTCTACTTCTGTTACAATTTCTTTAATTTTTCCTACAACTTTTTTTGGTGTTTCTGAGTTTATTTTTCTTGCTAGTGAAATCAATTTAGATTCTACAGGGGCTTTATCAATAATAAAATATGGATCAACAGCAATACAATGTCCTCCTACCCCTGGCCCAGGTTTATGAATGTTTACACGAGGATGACAGTTAGCTAAATCTATTGCTTCCCATACATCGAAACCTAGCTTTTCACCAATTCGGGCTAATTCATTAGCATAGGCAATATTAATATCACGATAAGTATTTTCCATTAACTTAACCATTTCGGCAGTAGTTGTATCTGTTACATGAATTGTTCCTTTTACAAACCTTCTATATAAATCAACAGTTAATTGACTAGACTTTTCATTTATTCCTCCAACAATTCTGTCATTAGAAACTAACTCTTCAAAAAGTCTTCCAGGTAAAACTCGTTCAGGTGAATGAGCAATATATAATTCTTCACCAATTATTAATCCGGATTGTTTTAAAATTGGAATCATAACATCTTCTACTGTTTTAGGAGGAACAGTAGACTCTAAAATAACTAAATTATCACGTTCAATGAAAGGTAAAATCATTTCTGTTGCACTTCGAACATATTCAACATTAGAGGTCAAGTCTGGGTTAACTGGTGTTGGAACAGCAATAATAAAAGCATCAGCTTTCTCAGGTTTTGTTGAAACAGTCAAGCTTCCATTTTCAACTACTTCCGCTAACATTTCTGGTAATCCAGGCTCTTCAATGTGTAACTCTTTATTTTTTAACATATTTACAACTTTCTCATTTATATCTACTCCGTGAACTTGTACTCCATGTTTTGCAAACATTACTGCTGTGGGTAATCCAATATATCCTAGACCCATTACACACAGTTTCATAATGTACACTCCTTTAAGTTGTTTAGCAACTGATAAATTTCGAACCACCAAATAATTTTATCAAAAAAGATAACCTCATGCTACATTAATTTATATACTTCTACTAGTTTTTTCCTTTCATTATCCCAAGAATATTTAGTTTGAGTTTTTAAACATCTATTTTTATAAAAATCGTAATTTTTATAGATTTGTAAAACTGCTTCAGCAATCTTTTCAGGCGTTTCCTCGGTACAAATACCGATTTGGTTATTTTTAACAATATAATTTTTACCAGGATGATCAGATGCTACCGTTGGAATACCTGCTAATAAATATTCAAATATTTTATTTGGGGTTGAGAAATAATTATTTTGACTAATATTTTTATACATAACTAATCCTATATCAGCCTGTTTAGTATAGGATAATATTTTGTGAGATGGTACTTTACCATGAAAAAATACTCTTTTTATTAAATTTCCCTCTCGTACTAATTGTCGAAGTTCTTCTTTTATACGACCATCACCAATCAATACCAGTTTAAAATAACTAGGTAAATAATTCATTGCTTTTATTATTTCCTCTAATCCCCTATAAGGATCTAACCCACCTTGATAAAGCAAAAGAAAATCATCTTTATCCAAATTATATTTTTCACGAAAGTAATTGTCCTCAATACCTGATAAATCTCCATTTCGGTAAATAGGAATATTTTGAATAATAGTCGTTTGAGGTAGTTTTTTATATTGTTCCTGGAACACTTTAACGATAAACGGGTTCACAACAATTAAATGATCAACAAATTTTAATAATTTTTTTTCTAACTTATAACCGTACCAGCGATCAAGTCTATTTCTACCTGTCATTTCATTAAATAATTCATGAGAGTCATAAATAACTTTTAATTGAAATTCACGTGAAAGTTTAACACCAGTATTTAAGGTGTTTAAATCATGACAATGAATAGCAACTATTCCCTCCAGCTTTTTCAATATCTCACGACATTTAAGGTAGTATTCATTGTACGAATATAAATCTTTTATAAGTTTAATAATTGGAAGACGGACAATTTTTTTTAGAATTTTTCCTTTTAAAGTTGGTGAACTAACTGTTTTCAAATCCTTTAATAATTTCTGTTTATATTTTTTAGAAGAAATTTCAATACGTTTAACGGTAATATTTTTATGTAGGTAAGGAGGTGTTGATTTGTATTCTCTTAAACAAAGGATTGTCACCCCCATTCCAGCTTCAGCTAGCCCTAATGCTTCTCTTTGGACTCTGGCATCATATAAAATATCTTTGTACAAAAGCATCACAATACGCTTCATTTCGCTTGTCTTCCATTCATATATTGATTATATAAAGGGACCACTTCTTCTGTTGGTCCAACTGCTTTTTGCTCACCTAAGTGAATCCAAACTACTCTATCGCAAATCTTGTTGACTAAACTAGCTGAGTGAGTAACAATTACTACAGTTTTATTTTGCTTTATCTTATCTAGAATAGTTTTTTCACTTTTAACTCTAAAAGCTTGGTCTCCCACTCCTAATACCTCATCAATTAACAAAATATCTGGATCAAGTGTAATTGCAATAGAAAACGCTAGTCGAGATCGCATTCCTGAGGAATACGTACGAACAGGCTCATAAATAAAATCACCAAGTTCTGAAAACTCAATGATATCATCTATTTTTTTTTCAATTTCCTCTTTAGTATGGCCTAAAAGAAGACTATTAAGGTATATATTTTCCAAACCGGAAAGTTCTTGATCAAAACCAGCACCTAAAGATAATAAAATTGGTCTTCTTCCTTTCACAATATACTCACCTTTATCAGGTGAAATTAAACCGCTTAATATTTTCAGCAAAGTACTTTTACCTGAACCATTTCTACCTATAACTCCCAGTACTTCTCCTTTTTTTACATCAAAATTGATTCCTTTTAATGCCCAAAAATCTTTTTGGTTTTGTTTTTTATTAAAAATATCAGTAATTTTACCTTGTTTACTGCGTGGGTATGAAACCCATAAATTTTTTAATTCCATAATTGGTGCGTTCAATTTAAATCACCTTTGCATATTCATTTTCAAATTTATATAGTAATTTTAAAGAAAAATAAAAGATTGTAATACTAACTATTATTAACAATCCTACATATAACCAAAAAGGTTGTTCATTATATAATAAAATTTTACGGTAGGACTCAATAACTATTGTAAATGGATTGAAATAGAAAAGAGTTACCAATTTTTTAGGTAGATCTTCTAATGTATATAATACCGGAGATAAGTATAAAAGCATTCTCGCAACATACTGCATTAAATTTTTTATATCTCTAAAATAGACTCCCATATGAGCCAATATTATCATAAAAGGCAACAATAATAATGCATGAACTAATACAAGTATAGGATACAACAATACATTAAAACCAAAATCTATTCCATAGAACATTAAAAACAAAATTAAAACTACACTACTGATTCCATATTTAATTGAATTTACAAGAAGCCTTACTAAAATAAATACAATTTTAGGCACATATATTTGTCTAATTATATTCGCTTTACCAACAATTGACGTTGTTGAATCAACTAGACACGCAGTTGTCCATTTCAAAGGAATTAATCCTGTAAATAAAATAACTAAATAATTGGGTCCCCCTCTATCTAATATTACTCCTATTAATAAATAATAAATTAGCATATATAAAAGAGGGTCAATTATCCACCAAAGAAACCCCATGTAAGTTCTAGAAACGTTCGATTTTAATTCAAACAAAGTTAAATATTTTATTAAATCTGAATGACTTCTGACAGTATAGATAAACTTTTGTAATACAAACATTTTATATTCCCCTATTTATCGAATATAATTTGAACTAAAAAACAACAATATCTTATCATAAAAAAATTTTTTGTACATATTAATTTATTTACATTTCTGTAACAGAAAAAACGAGTAGTTAAGGTGTGAGTTAGGTTTTCATTTAATATATAGAGAGATTTTATTAAAAAGAAGCATTTACGGGATAAGTTAGGAAAATTTTGTTTCCGTAAATGCTTCTCTATTATTATTTATAAATCGGAATCTCAAGTCTTAATGAATAGTGGTCCATTTTATTGTATAGTGAAAACATTGTAAAAGTCTGATTATAAGCCCAACGAACATCTGTAGCATATTGATGTGTTCCAGGACTATCCGGATTCCACCTCATTTTATAAAGAGTGTTTTGACCATTTAATACATAATTATTACCAATAAATTTTGCTCCCCCTATAATTGCATCTTCAGGTGTAAACCATCCATAATTATAAGCTGCTTGCGCACCACAATCATAGGCACAATTATCGAAGGCACCTATACCATACATATTATAAACTTTTTTAGGTGATATATCGATAATAATAGGATCTCCATTTTTATCTTTTACAATATTTCCAAATTCATCTCTTTCTACCCATTTACTAATTCCATTAGCAAGAGCAGAACTTCCATGGCCAGTTTCTAAAATGGCATGTGAAATTAAGTAGATTTCATTTAGTCCTACATTTAGCGCTGCTTGTTTAAATGCAGAACCTTTATTTTCTAAAATCCCTTCACCAATTAATACTTTATTTAACTCATCTTCTGATATACCCGATGTGTAAGCTAAATCAAGGAATTGGAATTTTTGTATTTCATGATTAATAAAAGTTTTTGGGTTTAGATAATATGCCACTTGGTCAGGTGGTGAATCTACAAAATAATATAGTGATGAACGATTATGCGTAATATAATCACCTTCGCTGTTTAATCTCCATGTCTCCTTATAATCAATTTCGTACCAAGTTTCATAACTGTATGTTAATGGGTTGTATACTAGTTCTTTACCCAATACTCTTACTTTTTCATTATTTATTAAATAGCCCGTTTCGTTACTTAAATTTAATTTATCATATTGTGTACCTGGCCCACTACGAATGTTCCAATTATCACCTTGTACATACCCATAGCCATTTTCTATTTTTGAGAAAGCATTACCAATGACATATCCATTTATCAATTCTGCAGCAATTTGAGGATTAGCATTAATCTGAAGTTTTAATGCATCTTCAAATGATATATTATATTGTCGATTAATAATCTCCTTTAGATTTGTAGAAGTAATATAAATATATCCAATCCTATTACCAAACAATACTTCTATCCAATTACCAAGTTTTTTTACAATATTAAGTGTAACTCCGCTTTCTAAATAAGCAAACTTTATAAACTCTTTTCCGTCATAACCATATATAGGTGTTTTGTTTAAGGTTGTTATTATATTAGGGCTACTCTCTAATGAAATGTTTAAATTAGAAATACTACTAGGTGATACTGCTGCAGTAGAAGGACTCCAAACATAACCTACTTTTTCTCCAAACAATATAGACAACCAGTTACCAAAATTTTCGTATATTTTATAAGATTGCCCTTTTATGAGTTCACCTTCTTTTATTAATCCATTGCTACTCTTTACATATACATTTAAATTATCTGTTAGAACACGAAAATATTTATCAGATGGTTTATAAGAGTATTTTACATTTCCTTTATCTACATACCCTATTCTATCTAGAAAACTAACAATCCACCAATTACCTGATTCACCAATTAATCTATATTCTATATTCGGAAGTAACACTCCAAAAGATATAAGCTTACCTGAAGAAGATTTGTAGTAAATTGGTGTGGATTTAAGAGTAATAAATTTTTTATCTGATACAATGTCATTAATATCAGGGTTAGGCATTACATTTTCAAAAACAGGTGTTGTACCGTCTTTATAGACATATCCCATAACACCACCTAAATCCACAGAATACCAATTACCAAATTGACTAACTTTTTTATAAACCTGTCCTTGAGGCAATTCCGCAACTTTCAATAATGAATCATTCCATTTTATATAAACATTGTGAGTTTCAGAAGTTATTTTGAAGTAATTACTATTACTATTTAAAGTAGTTTTGTAGATAACATTCCCTTTATAAATGTAACCAATTCTACCATATAAGTTTACCTTCCACCAATTACCTACCTCCTCCAACACATATAACTCTAGGTTCGGTTCAATAGTAGCATATTTCACTTGAGAACCAGAGGAATAATCATAAATAGGTGCTTGTACTTTAGTTATAACCTTGGCAATTGGAGTTTTATCTAAGCTAGGAAATGATGCGTTTTGTACAGGAACAGTATTAGGTTTATAAACATATGCTTCTTTTTGATTAAATGTGATTACATGCCAATTACCAACTTCATTGATTCTAGGATATACTTCACCTTTTAGTAATTGACCTATTTTCTTTAGCTCTCCGTTTACTTTTATGTAAACATTCGAACTTTCCATTGAAACTTCAAAAAATTTAATAGAATCATTAAATTCCAGAGATTCATTGTTTTGTTCTAAAACACTTTTTTCACTATTGAGTGAAAAAGTACTCATTTGAGAATTTGTATCTTGACTTTGATTTATACTATTTGTCGATTGATTTCCACTTTCATTTTCCTCGTTTTGTAAGTTATCTTTTTCTGTTTTTTCCGATTTTAATGAGTTATTTGCTTCATCAAAACTTAAAGATTCATTTTCTCCTAATTCATTCTCATTAATGTTTGAGTCTTCATTATAAATATAATCCATAATATTAACATTTTCTAAATTAACAAAAGCCTTATTTCCTGCAATATATAAAATTGCCCAATTACTATCTACCAATTGGACAGCTATCTCTAATTCAGAATTAAAATTAAAATAAACTTTATTATTATTAATATCATCGAAAACAGAAACATCTCTAGTTACTTTTATAAGAGCTTTATCATTTTCTTTATCGACTTCTGAATTATCATTTTCTGTGTTTAGCAATTCATTATTTATTGTTACATCATTTGAATTAATATATCCAACCGTTTCCCCAATATATATTGCATACCAACTATCATTATTAATAACTCTATAAATCTCTATATCTTTTCCAGTTGATAAAGATCCAATTATAGATGAATCACTACTTGGGAGAGAATAGACATTAACAATATCATTACTTATTGTTCCTTTTACAGAAGCTGATTCAATTTCTATATCATTCAAATTTGACTGATCTTGTAAAATTATATCGTTATTTGCTAAAACAGGAATGCTTAAAAACTGAAAAGCCACTAATATAACAGTTAACAAAACTATTGTAACTTTTCTCACAATGTACCCTTCCTTTTTACTGAATTTTTAACAAAACAGAAATTTATTTAATCAACCTCTTTTTCCATTTCCAATACATTATAGTTAATTTTCCTAATTTAGAAGTAGACAGTGCGTTATATTTTTTTTTAAACCCTTCTAATTCCTTTATTTTCCTACGATATTCTTCTGGGATTTTTGACTTACTAGATTTGTTATCTTGTTTTTTAATTAAGTATTGTTGAATATTATAGGAATTCGATTGTTTTGAAATATTTTTATTATTTATTATTAACTGATCAAAAAAATGGGAATTAAAATTGCTGATTAAGTTCGACTCAACACTTTGTTCTGTTTTCTTTACAATAGCAAAAGCTAAATTCCCAAAAAACCTCAAATGTTCAATAGATCCATATTGACTACAAGTTAATATAAAATCTTTTTTTGTTTTTAAACTTTCTAAATAATCACTTACCAGTAAAAATTTATCTTCTTGTTTATTATTAATAAGTTCTAAATTGTTTACTATTATTGGATATTGTTCAAAAGACTTTAAATGTTCATCCAATAAATAAGGTGTTTTAAACCCTGTTTCACTAAAAAACAATTTATATCTACCATTAGATAAATAAGGTAGAAGTCTTTTCATTGTTTGAGAATAAGTAAATTTTTGACTAACCTCAAACATTCTTTTAGCTGCAAATTTATATACATCTGGATCATTCACAGCTTTCGAAACAGCATTTACAAAATCCTCTATCGTTTCTGCATATAGCGGATAATCTTCTCCAAAAAGTTTTATATGCATCTTCGTCGGATTCATAATTACAGCCTTACCTAAGCTTCCATATTCTAATAGTTTTGTAGATAACTCTAGGCTGGTATCCATTTTTTTATGACGCCATGTAATTCCGATATCTGAGGCTGAAACTAACATTCTTACATCTTCTCTAGGTATCGCTCCATACCAATGAAGATTCTTCGTGTGTTGGAGAAGATATTTCGCTTCTTCGATAAAATATGGATTTTCTTGGCCTAAATTAAATTTATCCCCTGCTACATTTAATATTAAATCAGGATTCTCATCAAAAAGTTCTTTAAAGCCAGCAATTATCGGAATTGTGTTCCACCCTTCATCAAATTTTCCTGTATAGCATAATTTGTTATATCTATTTTTTTCGATAAAAAAGTCTTCAAAGTTATTAGAAGTGTCAGGGATCATTGGATTTAAATGAATAATTTCTGTATTGGTTAAAGTTCTTGAAAATTTATCCAATAAAAACTTTTTCATTTCTTCCGTTTGGCATAAAAGATAAGCACTTTTTTCAAAAACCTGGTTAATTTTTTCGACTTTGTTTTTTGAAAATGCTTGGTTTTCATGTGTTATACCAGTTACATAAGTCATGGTATTCTTTAAAATTTCTGGAGCAAATTCAGATAACTCTTCTGCTACTTCCATTCCTCTAATAATTAGCCAATCATAATTTTTTTGATTCCAGTAATAGGAAATTATATTAGCTGCTTCTCTATGAGACATTCTATTCTTTCCACGCAACTCTGGATTAAGTTTTAATACTTTCTCATCAGTATAAGGAACAATTATATTAACATTTTGTTTTTCATAAAGTGATTTTAAAAGTATATCTCTCTGAATTGTATTTGCTAAAACAAAATCTATTTCTAAGTTTTTATTGGACGATAGCATTTCAGCAAATCCTGTTAAAAAAACTGCTGAACCATCCATAACATTTACATTTATATAACCATACAATAAGATTCTAACTTTTTTTTTAGTTTCAGAAATCATTTTTTTCACCCATTTATTTCTAATATTTTACTTAGTTATTTTCCTTTAATTAACATACGCAACTTTCTTTTGAATTTAATATATGCTAGTGCTAATTTCCCAATCCAAGTAACTCGAATACGATGTTCAAACAACTGAAGCCTCTTTAGTTCTTTTTCAAGGTCTTTAGGAACAGAATCCTTTTTATAGCTTCCTTTTAATAGTTCATGCTCTCTTTTTTTTACTTCTTTATCAATTAACTCTAAAGTCATTTCCATCATATTTTTCATCTGAATCTCAAGTTCCTCGTACATTAATTTCCAGTATTCAGCATCTTGCTGAGTTTTACAAGGAGAAATCTCTACTTCTTCTTTTTTCTTTTCTTGGTGTATCAACACAGTATCAACTCCAATTCTTTATTAATAACTGAGTCTTCCCCACATTTTTTTCTTATATCAAATGCAGCGTTTTTAGACAAACGCATAAATAAAGACTCATTAAAATAAAGTCTTTCTATTAAATCAGCAAGATGAACTGGATCCTCTGGGTTAGCAAGTAAACCCGTTTTTTTATGTTCTACAAATTCTGGAATAGCTGTAATATTTGTAGCAATAGGTACTAATCCACTTGACATTGCTTCACACATAGATACTCCTTGCGAATCTAATCTTGTAGGACATAAAAAAACACCATACTCTTTATGCAATTGAGATATTTCATGCTGTTGCAAAAATCCCTTTTTAATAATAACATTAGAGAAGTGCTTAATAGGTGCTAAAGTTTGATCAAATAACTTTCCATCCCCGTAAAATGCAAAAGTTAACCTCTTAAAATATGGTCTTTTTGAAAGCTCTATTACAGCCTTTACGGACAAATCATTAGCGTATTTTCTTGATGCATAAGGCCGTACAGATAAAATTTTAAAACGTTGTTGAGGGGTTTTCTTAACATAATTAAACAACTCTCCATCTACTATATTAGGAATAATACTTGCATTTTGAGATACTGATCTGGCATCACATTCGGCTATATGTTCTTTAAACCACTTTGATACATGTACAAACTTTAAATCTAAATCCTTTGTTTGATATAGCCAATTCATTAATTTCATTTGCTTTTTATAGTAATCATCTGACATTTTTAATATTCTTTCCAACTGCTCTTTACTTTCTAAAAAGTTAAACCATCTGCGGTGCCAAGCCTCTGCTTCAAAGCCATGAACCCAAATAATTAATGGCATTTCTGGTCGCTCTTCTTTTATTACATCAATCATATCAGTAGATACAAAGTGAATTAAGGTTTTGCTAAAAAAGCGTTCGGACACAAAAGAACGAAATCCTTCTTTATTTCCTCGGTGAACGGTAACGCCATCAAATTCATAAGTCTCATTCGCTTTATATATAGGGCTTAATACAAAAACTTCTATTTCTAGACCCCTTTTCTGGTATGCCTTTACTCTTCTATGAATGAAGCCATTCCTATATAACTGTTTTTCGGAAGGATAAGCATTTGTAAGAATTAAAAATTTGGAAATAGGGAAATTTCCATTCATATAAACTTCCTCCATTATATTATTTTCACTTTACCTAGTAATAATAAATATAATATACGACATAGTATGATATCATTATTCTTTGTATATTTAAAGGTATATTTATATCTTAAAATGGAATTAAATTGTAACAATAAAAATTTATATTGAATTTATTTAAATGTTCTTATATTTATACAGAAAAGAACACTTACAATATACATTATAACTACTTGAAAAAAGGTTATAATTAATTATTGTAAGTGTCGTTTAATCTTAAAATTATTAAACATTATAAGTTATTACCTTCCAACTGAAAAATAACTTAAGCTACATTTTTTTATATCTTCTAAATTAAAACAATTCCTCCCATCAAAAACATATGGTGTCTTCATTAGCTCAACATATTTTTCAAGAGGAAATTTCTTTACTTCATCCCACTCGGTTGCAATAAAAGCAACATCAGCTTCTTGAATTGCTTCTTCTATCGAAGTAGTATACTCAATGGAATTTCCGAGAATTTTTTTTGCGTTCTTAATAGCAATTGGGTCATACCCAATTACATTTGCCTCTTCTTTCATTAACTCTTTCGCCATCACAATCGAAGCAGCTTCACGAACATCGTCTGTATTTGGCTTGAATGCTAAACCTAGAATCGCACATTTTTTATCCTTTAAAGAGCCTAGTTGTTCTTTTGCTTTTCTTACCAGTTTTAATTGTTGTTTATTATTTACTTTAATAACCGCTTCCAATAGTTCAAAGTGATGCTTTACATTACCAGCTATTTGACAAGTGCTTTCGTATCTTTCGGAAAGCAAGATCCCCCATAACCGATTCCAGCTTTTAAGAAGTGTGGACCTATTCGTTTGTCTTGTCCGATTCCATAAGCTACATCTTCTATATTTGCTCCGACTTTTTCACATATGTTAGCAATTTCATTTATAAAACTAATTTTTGTTGCTAAAAATGCATTTGCTGCATATTTAATCATTTCAGCACTGCGAATATTCGTTTTAATGATTGGAATATTAAATGGTTCATAAAGCCCAGCTACTTTATTTGCAGCCTCTTCAGAGTTAGCTCCAATGACGATTCGGTCTCCATGAAATGTATCATGAATAGCTGAACCTTCTCTTAAAAACTCAGGGTTTGATACGACTTCGATATGATATTGTTGATCGTTCCATTCCAATACCCACTCTTTTATTTGATCATTTGTCCCAACAGGTACTGTACTTTTCGTAGCAAGTATAGTAGGACAATTTATATGATTAACAATATCTCGAACAACCTTTTGTATGTAGGATAAGTTGGCTGAACCATCTTCATTTTCTGGAGTTCCAACAGCAATAATAATGATATCCTTATTTTTATATGCTTCTTTTGGATTTGAAGTAAAAAATAAACGTTCAACCTGAGTATTTTTTCGAATTAACTCTTCTAACCCTGGTTCAAAAATTGGAGAAATACCTCTTTTAAGCATATTTATTTTGTTTTCATCTATATCAATACAAGTTACATTATGACCAACCTCAGCTAAGCAAACTCCTGTAACAAGCCCAACATATCCTGTTCCTGCAACCGCTACTTGCACGTTTTTTTCACCTCAGTCCATCATTTTGAACGTTCTCGAACCATAACATCTTGGATATATTTAAAAAGTTCCTCTTTTAAATCATGTCGTTGCATGCCAAAATCAATCGTTGCTTTAATAAACCCAAGCTTATCCCCGACATCATATCGCTTCCCTTCAAAATGGTAAGCAAGAACTTTTTGACTTTGAAGTAATTCTTTTAATGCATCTGTTAACTGGATTTCCCCACCAGCTCCTGGTTTTAGATTTGCTAAAATATCAAAAATTTCAGGTGTTAAAATATATCTTCCCATAATGGCACTTGTGGATGGGGCCTCTTCAATAGATGGCTTTTCAACTAAATCATTAATTTTAAAAACATTTTGTTCTAAAGACTGATTTTGATGGTCAACAATCCCATATTTTGATACATCTTCTTTTCTTACTTCCTGTACACCAACAACAGATGCTTTATTTTTATTAAACACATTTATCAATTGCTTTAATGAAGGTACTTCTGCTTGTACGATATCATCCCCTAGCATAACAGCAAATGGTTCATTTCCAATAAACGTTCGTGCACAATAAATGGCATGACCTAACCCTTTTGGTTCCTTTTGGCGTATGTAATGGATATTAGCTAAATTAGCAATTTTTTGAACTTCCTTAAGTAGTTTCCATTTTTCTTTTTTTGCTAACGTTTCTTCCAATTCATAGGATTTATCAAAATGATCCTCTATCGCTCTTTTTCCTCTACCTGTCACAATGATAATATCTTCAATTCCCGATTGTACGGCTTCTTCAATAATATATTGAATCGTAGGCTTATCAACGATTGGTAGCATTTCTTTTGGTTGCGCTTTTGTTGCTGGTAAAAAACGAGTTCCTAACCCAGCTGCAGGAATAATGGCCTTTTTAACCTCCATACAAACCCTCCTGATTTAAATCCTTTATTATAAAATTTTAACGTAAAAATGCATAATATTATTGAATCATATGTAAAGTATTCTTTAAGAATCATTTACATCTTATCTCTATAGTCTAATAACTTTAACTACAATATTTTACAAATTTCATATTGCCTTAATATATTACTAAATCTATAATGGACTTTAGGAAATTATTCGTAATTGAGGATGGAGAAAAAATGCGTGCTGAAAAGAAAAAAGCGAAAAGAAATAAAATGTTAATTATTTTCCTATTATTATTTACTATATTACTTATTGGTACAGGAAGTTACGCCTACTACATATGGCATAAAGCAACATCTACAGTGGCAAATATTCAAGAAGATATTGGCCGTAAAAAATCAGACAAGCGTGAAGTAAAAGTGAATGTTGAACGAAAAGAACCAATCTCCATTTTATTAATGGGTGTGGATGAGCGAAAAGGAGACCGAGGACGCTCTGACTCTTTAATTTTAATAACGGTTAATCCAAATAAAAAATCAACTGAAATGCTGAGCATTCCCCGTGATACTCGTACTGAGATTATTGGGAAAGGATTTCAAGATAAGATTAACCATGCCTATGCATTTGGTGGAACGGAAATGGCCATCAAAACAGTCGAAAGCTTTTTAGATGTGCCAGTTGATTATTTTGTTAAAGTCAATATGGAAAGCTTTAAAGACATTGTTGATGCTGTTGGTGGTGTAACTGTTGAAAACAGCTTTACCTTTACTTATGGTGGTGTTACCTTTAAAAAAGGTACATTACATTTAAACGGTGAAGAAGCTCTACTCTATTCTCGTATGAGATACGAAGATCCAAGAGGAGACTTTGGACGCCAGGATCGTCAGCGTCAAATTATTCAAGCTGTTATTGAAAAAGGAGCAAACATTTCTTCCATAACAAAATTCGGTGAAATGTTTAAAATTGTTGAAGATAATGTAACAACAAATTTAACGTTCGATGAAATGTGGGACATTCAAGAAAATTATAAAGAAGCCATAAACCAATTAAATCAACATCAAATAAAAGGATCAGGAAAAATGATTGGTGGCACTTACTATTTTATTGTGCCAGAAGAAGAACGTTTAGCACTTTCTAACAAAATAAAAGAACACCTTGAATTATCTGAAAGCACTGCTAGTAATAATTAAGGATGAACGGGAAACGTTCATCCTTAATTATTTTCAGCTTAAGATTGATTTAATAAGAATACGAAAGATTTGTTCTCGATTAAACTGTTTTAAACTCTTTTTTTCTAATTTATCGAATTCAATCGGAATTAAAAATGTTTGTCCATCTTTCATATTTGTTCGTGGCTGAAAAACTACATGTTCCCCTTGTTTAATCCCCTTTTTCACTTCTATATAATTATCTTCCTGTAGTCCTAACATAATTAAACGTTTGTTTAACTTACCATCCTCAAGGACAAAAGCATAGGTCTCTTTATCCTTTTTGACAACCGAATGAATTGGAAGTGTTAGTACATCTGTTCGTTGTTCAAGAATGATGTCTATTGTTGTGTGAAAACCTTCGACAATACTTTCGTTAACTTCGTTTATCTGAATAAAAACGGGATATTCACTTTCTTTGTTTTCAATCGTTGGTTTTTGAAGGGGAGTCCGCCCAACCTCTGTTACGATTCCTTCAAATTTTTGATTATTTAATGCCTCTATTTTCATAACAGCCGATAAATTAGGAGAAACGGACTGCATTTGATATTCCGAAATCTTCCCTTTTACAAGCAAAGGTTCGTTTGTTTTGATCGTTAAAATTTTTTCTCCATCTTTATATGTACCTTTCTGAATGTCTGTCACAATCCCATCCAATTGACTATCAACAATAAGTTGTTCTTTCAATCTTTTTAACTTCTGAATTTCTTCTTCTACATCTTCTAGCTGTAAAGATAATAAGCGTAATTCACTTTTTTTATTACTTAATTCAGATTGATTTTGAATTGATTCTAAAATCATTGTTTCTTTTGATTCTTCATCTAAGGCCATAACTTCAATACTCTCTGATTCTAATGATGTAATTTCACTTGATAATTCATCGATTATATTGACATATTTCATCTCTTTATTTTCTAATGCCTCAATCTCTGTATCAATCACTTGGTTTTCATATTGAATTATCGGATCCCCTTTATTCACATAATCTCCTTCTTGCACTAAAACTGTATATGCTTCCCCTTTTTCTTCTTGAAAAAACACTTCATATGTATCGGAAGGAATGACAACACCTCTAGTTGATAACGTTTTCTTCAAATCCTGTTTTAAAGGGCTGTGGTATTCTTTTACGATTGTAATCGTATTGAATTGCCCTTTTTTGCAAATGATCCATCCATTTGCAAAGAGAAAAGCTATTATAATTATTGAAAAAAGCAAAATCCTAATTTTTCTTTTCACCAAAACCTCCCCCTATAAAAGAATAGTTAAATCTTGAATCACAACAACTGCAATAGCTGATAAAGAATTGAATAAAACATATAAAAGTACTATAAATGGGATGAGCTTCCAATAAGAATCTTCTGTACTTATCTTTAAAGCAGTAAGCTGTATAATTAAAGTCCATAGCTGAAACAGTGTTGTTTTACTGGCTAATGCTAAAATTAACGGCTCATCTGTAAGTAGTTGAACAATAGGACTTAAACTAAAAAGACTTAACTCATAAGGAATACCGCTAAAAATATAAATAATCGTATTAATCAAGTACTCAAATAATAGAATAAAAGCTGGATAGATTTGTAGAACTAGAAGCTTAAAGTAAGATAACCCATCAACATAGAGAGAGAATGCAACTGAAAATAATAGCATAAACCATAAAGGATAAAGGATCGATTGTAAGACCCCACCTAATCCAAAAATTACTTTTGCCCACTCAAGCTTCTCTTTCGACACATTACCCATTTTTTGCATGATTTCCTCTGTACCAATACCTAAATAGCCACATACTCCTGCTATAACAATGTATGAAATAAGAAGAAGTATGAGTCGAAACCAAAAACCTCTAATTGTTGAAGCTTTTGAAAAATAAGTAAAATGTTTATTTGGTCGAAATATGCCCTCTAATACACGAATTTGAAAAATCATGAGGTATTTTGCCTCCTGTTTACAACAAAATCGTTAATTTCCCGGAAAATTTCTACATATTGGTTTTTATTATACATCATTTCAACATAAGATTTTGTCGAAATATCATATGTTGAACTATTTAAATTGAAATCAAAACGAATTCAGTCTAATAATTGCAAAGTTCATGAAACAACTTTTGTTCTTATCATTTGCTGAAATACCTATATAATTAACATTAAATATAAAAACAAACTCATTCTTTTGGTACAATTGATTGCAACTTAGGAAATGAAGGAGTGCTTCATCTATGTTCCTAGATACACGTTGTGTCAAAATAGTTCATTTATTGCTCAACTCCTCAAATCATGTTACTCCTGAACATTTGGCAAAGTCATTAAAAGTGTCGAAACGAACAATTTACTATGATATGGAAAAAATTAATCATTGGCTTAAAAGTATAGGAGAAACGGAAATAAAAAGAGTACGAGGGCTTGGTTTTCATTTGGATGAAAGTACCAAAAGAAAAGTATGGAGCCATTTACACTCCATGAAATTAGTCCGTCATTATGATTATTCATCCGGTGAAAGAAAATCTTTGATCGCTTTAAAAATTTTAACAAGGGATCAATCGGTCAATTTACAGAAGTTACAAGATGAAATTCTAGTAAGTAGAAACACAATATTAAACGATATAAAAGATTTAAAGTCAGAATTAAGAAATTTTAATTTATCCCTTACATTTACTCGAAAAAACGGATATTACATGAACGGACTAGAGCTCCAGAAAAGGAAAGTAATCGTAAATCATATTTCAAAACTATTAATAACTATTGGATATGAACGTCTCTGTTCAGAATTATCTAATCAAAATATCGAGAGTATAAAAGATTTACTCTTAAAATCTGAAGATATAGCTACTACTCGTTTCACAGAAGACGTCATCCAGACTTTATCCATCTATTTGTCCATTCTCATTAAAAGATGGACTCGTGAAAAATTTGTCCAAATGGATGCTCAAGAAAAACAGGTTTTACAAGATACTGAAGAATATGAATTAGCTCGACATTTATTAAACAAAGTTGAAAGCGTTTACGAATTAAACCTTCCAAATGATGAATTCTGTTACTTTACGACTTACTTTCTTGGTTCGAGAAGAGTAGATTATAAACAAATTGATCCAAATAATGAAATATTGAATCTTAAGGATTTAGTTCAAAACATGATCGATGAATTTCAAACATACGCTTGTGTTCAATTCTCAGAGCGTAAGAATTTAGAAAAAAATTTATTACTACACATGAAACCAGCATACTATCGTTTAAAGTACGGTATTCATCTCGAAAATGAGCTAACGCATACGATTAAAGATAAATATCCAGATATCTTTACGTTTACTAAAAAAGTCATTCACCACTTTGAAAAGATTGTTGGTAAGACCATTAATGATGATGAAATTGCTTATATAGCCATGCATTTTGGTGGATGGTTGAAAAAGGAAGGATTCTTACTTCCATCTCGTAAAAAAGTTTTAATTGTATGTGAAAGTGGAATTGGAACTTCGAGAATATTACAAAAACAACTAGAAGATTTATTACCAAATGTTGATGTAATTGACTCAATATCTATTCGTGATTACAAAAATTATAATATTTCTCAATTAGATTTTATTGTTTCGACTATATCATTACCACCTAGTAAAATTTCAATTTATAAAGTTAGACCAATACTAACTCCTTCTGACAAAATCATGCTCTTAAAAGAGATGAATCATTTGTCTGAGAATATTTATTTTTCAACAAATGCCATTATAGATATCGTTAAAAAACATGCAACCATTCATAATGAACAAGCACTATTTGAAGATTTAGAAAAACTTATGAATCAAAATGTATTAAAAGAGGAGAATGATAAACCAATGCTTAGAGATTTACTGATTAAGCAACATATTAATATTGTGGATGAAATCGATAATTGGCAAAAAGCCATTCAACTAGCTTCTGAACCTTTATTAGACAATGGATATATTACGAATGATTATATTAATGCAATGATTGAGAATGTATTAAATCTAGGACCTTATATTGTGATTGCACCACAAATTGCTCTGCCACATGCTAGACCTGAACAAGGAGTTCAAAAACTTGGTATGAGCTTGTTGAAAGTCAATAATGGTTGCGCTTTTTCTGAAAGTGAGGAACACCGAGTAAATATCATCATTGTTTTAGCTGCTATTGACAATGAAACACACTTAAAAGCTTTATCACAGTTAACAAAACTGTTGTCTAGTAAAGAAAATAGGGAAACCTTAATAAAAACGAATAATATTGAGGAAATCCTACAGCTAGTAAATGAGTATTCCAAATAATATAAATTTAGGAGGTAATAAAAATGAAAAAAATTTTAGTTGTTTGTGGGAATGGGTTAGGAAGTAGCTTTATTGTAGAAATGAATGTAAAAAACGTTCTAAATGAATTAGGTATTGAAGCTAAGGTATCACATACTGATTTAACTACAAGTAAAACAGAAAAAGCTGATTTATATTTAGGTGCTAAGGATATCGTAGAAACGCTCGATGACGGAACAAGAAATGTCGCTAAACTAACTAACTTACTAGACCTAGATGAATTAAAGTCTACTCTCCAAAAACATTTGTAAAAGTTTTTTATGATATATAGAAAATTTTAAACAATTATAATTCTACAGGGGGGATAAGGGTTATGTTTGATTTTATAATGAGGGATGTTTTAGGATCACCAGCCATTCTTGTAGGTTTGTTTGCTTTGATTGGACTTATTCTTCAAAAGAAAGCCTTACCTGATATCGTTTCAGGAACATTAAAAACTATCATGGGATTTATTATTCTTGGTGGTGGAGCTGGAATTTTAATAGGATCATTAAATATTTTTGGTCAAATGTTTGAAAAAGCTTTCAATATACAAGGAGTTATTCCTAATAATGAAGCGATTGTTGCTATAGCACAGCAAACATTCGGAAAAGAAACAGCTATGATTATGCTTTTTGGTATGATTGTCAATATTTTGATAGCAAAATTTACCCGTTTTAAATATATTTTCCTAACTGGACATCACACACTATTTATGGCTTGTTTAATATCTGCTGTTTTTGCTACTGGTGGAGTTACAGGAATTCCACTCGTTGTAATCGGTTCCATTATACTTGGAAGTTTAATGGTGTTTATGCCTGCCATTCTTCAACCATTTATGAGAGAAGTTACAGGAAATGACCAAATTGCCATAGGGCATTTTGGGTCCGTTGGTTATTTTACATCAGCTTTAGTAGGTAAATATTTCGGAAACAAAGAAAAATCTACCGAAGAAATTAAAGTTCCGAAGTCTTTAGGATTCCTACGTGACACTTCAGTAGCGATGTCCCTAACAATGGTACTATTATTTTTAATTGTCGCTCCATTTTCAGGAAAAGAATATATCGAAAGTGAACTTAGTAACGGTGAAAACTTTATCGTTTTCTCACTCATGCAAGGTATTACCTTTGCAGCTGGAGTATATGTTGTTTTAGCAGGTGTACGTATGTTAATTTCTGAAATTGTCCCTGCATTTAAAGGAATTGCAGATAAAGTAGTAAAAGATGCAAAGCCAGCTCTTGACTGCCCAGCCGTATTTCCTTATGCCCCAAACGCTGTTATTATTGGATTTTTATCAAGCTTTTTAGCCGGTGTTTTATCAATGTTGATCCTCCCATTAGTGGGATTAAAAGTAATTGTACCTGGACTAATACCTCATTTCTTTACAGGAGCAGCTGCAGGTGTGTTCGGAAATGCAACTGGCGGAAGAAAAGGTGCTATTTTAGGCGCTTTTGCAAATGGGATTTTAATCTCATTCTTACCTGCCATGTTACTACCAGTTCTAGGTTCTCTTGGATTTGAATCAACAACATTTGGCGACTCAGACTTTGGAATTGTAGGAATATTGTTAGGGTATTTAATCAAATTATTTTCTTAAATTGAGATTGGGGGCTGTCTCACAAGGAACTGCCCACATATCTAACCCAAATATAGTATTCACTCCTTAAATAGTAGCTATAAATGGTTTGAGGGGTCTGTTTCGTTTGAAACAGGCCCCTTTTCATGAATAAACAATATTTCATTTGACAAAATAGTTAATCAAAAACTCCGCCCACACTTTATTTCCATCTTCATTTGGTTTATTTTGCCCTTCAGTTAAGAAATCTAATATTTGCTCATTATCCTGCTCTGGCCATGAACTCCAATGATTTAAGTAAATGTAACCATTTTCTTCGGAAAATTGACCTAACTCATCAACTTCACGAGGATAGTAAATGGCATTATAAATTGGGTGTGCTGGTTGAATATAAATCGTTACATCTGGATGTTTACTTTTAATTTCTTCCAATATAAATGAAATATTTTCTAGTGTTTGATCAATACCAAGGCCATTATCTTTTAAAATAAAGGGCTCAAAAAGGAACACATCTGGTTGTTCGCCCACAACTTTTTCATATAATTTTTCATCTATAACATCATACGTTGTTTTATCTTCATCTGAGTAAATCAATACGTCAAAAATATCTCCATAGTTTTCTTCTAGTTGATCTTTTAAAAGCTGTGGCCATGCTCCTTCATCCGTTGAAGTTGCTTCTGATCCATATATAACAAACTTTAACTTTTCTCCCGTTTGCTTCGCTAGCTTTGCTTTTTCTACTAACTCTTGTGGCAGTTGATTAAACGTCAATTCATCGATTTCTTCTACTTTGTCTATTGTAGGAGCACTTTCTTCAGTCATCGTATGTGCTGCTTCTGCATGACTTTTTATTTTACCTTCCCAATAAATCTGTCCAACGATTATCACGCAAATGGTTGCCAAGCAGCTTACAAGTGCAAGAACTTTTTCCAAAGTTTTCCCCTCCGTGCAACATATTTCTACAAAAATTATATCGAAATTTAGCAAAAATTGTCCATTGACAAAGAGGAAAATACTTTTTAATAGGAATATAGAATGGAACGAGAGATTATCTGATTTCATTTTTATATTTGAACACCATATTCTATGGTTTTTGATCACTTTAGTTGCAGTTTTGACATCTTTATCCGGAGTTTCCCCTCTTTATCCACGGTTCTGGCTCTTTTATCCGCGGTTTCCGTCCTCTTATCCGCGGTTTTGCGCCCTTTATCCGCGGTTACGACTCTTTTATCCGCGGTTCTCGACCTTTATCCGCGGTTCTCGACCTTTATCCGCGGTTCTGCCTCTTTTATCCGCGGTTTTGCGCCCTTTATCCGCGGTTTTGGGCCCTTTATCCGCGGTTCTCGACCTTTATCCGCGGTTCTGCCTCTTTTATCCGCGGTTTCCGTCCTCTTATCCGCGGTTTTGCGCCCTTTATCCCGCGGTTCTGACTCCTTTATCCGCGGTTCTCGATCTTTATCCACGGTTCTGGCTCTTTTATCCGCGGTTTCCGTCCTCTTACCCGCGGTTGTGGCTCTTTTATCCGCGGTTTCCGTCCTCTTATCCGCGGTTTTGGGCACTTTATCCGCGGTTCTCGATCTTTATCCGCGGTTTCCGTCCTCTTATCCGCGGTTCTGGCTCTTTTATCCGCGGTTCTCGACCCTTATCCGCGGTTCTGACTCTTTTATCCGCGGTTTCCGTCCTCTTATCCGCGGTTTTGGGCACTTTATCCGTGGTTCTCGACCTTTATCCGCGGTTCTCGACCTTTATCCGCGGTTTCCGTCCTCTTATCCGCGGTTTCCGTCCTCTTATCCGCGGTTCTCGACCTTTATCCACGGTTCTGGCTCTTTTATCCGCGGTTCTTACTCCTTTATCCGCGGTTTTGACTCTTTTATCCGCGGTTACACCTTTGATCCTAAAAATTGCTTTTTTATTATCTTAATCCATCAAAAAAGATGAGCCAAAATGCTCACCTTTCGATTTAAACTCTTTCTATTTTTAATCTTCATTATCGTCATCATATTTGCCTTTTTCTTCAGCAATAAAATCCTGTATATCTATTTGATAGATTCGTTCTTTAAAATTTCCGTACGTATAGACTAAATGGGATGCATTTTTTACTTTATTAAATAAAAATTGTGGATGCATTGGAACAAGTATTTTATCGTCATTTTCTAAAACGATAATGGAACCGCGTTTGTGCGGATTTATTCGTTTTATTCCTTTATGAGAGAAAAATTGGCATTCCACATGATCGATCGATCGTGTTGGGAAAAAACAAAGTTTAAAATGTTCAGAGACGTACACAGGAAGCAAGCGGTGTTTTGGTAATACTTTTTTAGCAGCTTCTATTCTACCGCGCAAAGATGAACCGTGATACTCGCAGTTATCCATTAAAATTTGCTTAGGAGACCTTTTAACCTGGAATTTGTGATACTTTTCGATAACTGTCGTGTAAAGTTCACCATACTTATTAAAATGTGGTAAAAGTGCTAATGTATCGTTGTGAAGAATATACTTTTCTAATAATTTCAATATTTTACCCTCCTAATCTAGTAAATATGGTACTTGTACTTTTCCAAGTTCTTTAATTGGATCTTCCTAAAACATACCGCCTCCTGTCTGAAACATTCTTTTTCTGAGGGTAAATCTAAGAAGCTCGTAAAAGGAGAAAACAAAGATGTGATAACTAAGAAGAGGAAAATATTGTCGAATTTATTATAACTTAGATCCTAAAAGAAAAAATGTTAAATTATTGTTAAATTTGGTTTATTTTTCCTATTTAAATTCCCATACAATTTTCCATTTTTGATCCTCTTTTACTACATAAACGTCTTGTTTGATCGTAAATAAACCGAATTTACTAGGAAACTCTAGTTCAACCGGTACTTTATAAACGTCATGAAAAGTTGGACCTTCCTTCGTCATTTTAAAAGAAGAGACTTCTTCCGATTCTTTAATGTTGTAAGAAAAAGTCGAAACTTCAAAATGCCCCATATAAATATGAGACCGCTCTGTAACATAAGAATTCTTCGGGAATTTTTTCTTCATGCTTGAATGAAATAATTCCCACGAACTACCGAAGTCACTTTTTTGTTCATATTGATAAAATGCTTCCACTACCTCTTTTGGAGAGCTCCTTTGAAATGAATTTAATAAGATAACAAAAATGAAAACAATAACAACTGTTATAACAATAAACAACAAAGGAAAGGAACGATTTCTTTGCACGAATAACACTTCCTTTTTACTCACTATTTCATTTTATGGAGAAAAAAGGACAAATATTATTTATTTCTTTTGTTTTGAATGGATCATTTCAAACATAAGAATGAAAAAAGGGGGGAGAGTCAAATTGGAGTTTATTAGTTTATTACTTTCTGTTGCGATAGCCATTTATTTAGCACTAGATGCTCCCAAATATGAGAAAAATCCTTGGATTTGGGGAATTTTCGGTTTTCTTTTCGGACTTATTACGTTAGGTATTTATTTTATCCAAACAAATAGAAAGACAGCTGGATGGCTTCTTATTATTCTTTCCATTCTCTATTGGACTATCATTATTTTAATGATGTTAGGGCTTTTCGTTTTATACAGTCTGTAGCCGTGAACGACACGGCTATTTTCTTTCAATAAAATAATTTACTAAACTATCTGCCCATAAGTTATTGGCTTCAGTAGAATATGGCTTTATTTTCGGATCGTTGTATTTCATCCATCCTTCCCAATGATCTATAAAAGTATATCCATTATCTTTAGCAAGGATTTTTAATTGCTCAGCATTGTAAACATCATATTTATTTTTATAGGAAGGATGAGGAAACTGTAAGAATACATATATTTCAGGATTTTCTTTTTTGATTTCTTTAATCAAGGTAGTAATATTTTCAATCGAAACTTTATGATTATTTTGTGTAAATGGTTCAAGTAAAAGAATATCAGGTTTTAATTGATTGATTTTGTTATAAGCTTTTAATTCAATAACTTCTGATATTGTATGTTGATCTTCAGATACAACCGTTAATTTGAAAAGTTTTCCATAAGCTTTATTTAAATGTTTGGAAAACAAAGTTGTCCAAGCAGATTCAGTATCTTTGAATTTTGATCCATATATAACTAAGTGAAGAGACTCCCCATTCTGATAAGCTTGTTTCATTTTTATTTGAAAAGAACTAGGTAAGTGATTAGGAATGGTCAAAGGGCTTATTTCTTCATTTATATGTTCTTCACTTTTATTTTGCACGTTATTTTGACCAGGATAAGAATTTAAATTTATTTTTGTTTGCCAATACAAATGTCCAAAAGTGATGCTGCTAATGGCAGCCATAATACCTAGGAAGGCTGTTAGCTTGCTCATGTTTATTCCCTCACGTAAAAAGCATTAAATTTAGATGAGCCACCCTTATAACAAGGGTGGTTACTCATTCTTATTGAGCTTGACGTTGATTTTCAACTGAAGAAATTTTTTTCTTCCATTCACGAATGTCTTTTTGTAAAATATCCGCCATCTGCTTACTTCTTTGAGAAATACTACTTGCATTTGCATCATACATTTCAGATAACGATTTAAACGTATTCATTTGGTTAGGAGTTATGATACTTTCAACAATGTAGTGTAATGCTCCAGCATAAATTCCTTTATTACGGATACGAGGTTTTTCAACTGAACAATATTGATGCCATAAAGCAATTCCGATTTGACTAGCAAGCTCACTGTTTTCTATTTTCACAATTTCATTTTGAAAGACCTTTGCAACTTCTTCATGTAAAGGTGATTCCCATGTAATATCTTCTACTTGTATCGGATTTTCGTCTCCTAAAAGGGCCAGCTTCACAATTTCTGGATATTTTCCAACTAAAAATGACTTTGGTGAAGAATGCTCACTATCTTCCATCCAATTGAAAATGGTTTGTTCAAATTTTGATGTATAGTGGAATGGAATATCTAAATATAAGGTATAAAATGTGTACTGTTGTTCAAACGGCATCGTAATTCCGATTACAATACTTCCCTCTGGAACGTGATGTGCTTCATTAAATGTTAAAACGGTCATTTCTTCCTTAGAAAATAAATCTTTCGTAATGAGTTGATTATTTTCGCTTTTTTCTACTATTAATATGGATGGCTTTGCTTGTTTCCAAGATTGAATAATACTACGAACCCTTGGACGTTTTAATGTTTTATCATGCTTTTCGATAAAGCGTTCTAAAATGGTTTTACCGTTTTCAATTGGATGTGTAGCAATAAACCAATTAATCATGAGAAAACTAAATGCCTCAAAAACATCTCTCGGTATATTAAAGCCTTTTAGCCGTTCATCTAAATAATTTTCAATATTTGTTTTGTAGTTAGATATAGCAAATTTTGTTACGCGACTTTGTATTTCAACCGCTTCGGCTGCAATAAAATCATTTAAAGAAATGATCGAATGATGTCCACAACATTTTTTGTATTTCTTCCCACTTCCACATGGGCAAGAATCGTTTCTTCCAATACTCAATTCCTCTCAACCTTTCTTTTCATTTGTTTTATTAAAATCAAGTGAACACGTTCGTTTCTTTAAAGTTTTGAAAGTTGCATGGCTCAGTTCAAGAGGTAATGTTATTTTTTTATAGGGAACCTTTTGATTTTCGTGATACTTGCGGAAAATTTTAGTGTTCTCACCGAGCAACAAGTTAGGAAAATCACGAAAGGTCCGGTTAGAGAGTTTCAACAACATAATTTCAGAGCCAATTGAAAAAAAGCACGCTATTATAATCTATCATTAATTTCGACAAATTTTAATAGAAAAAGCTGAAAAACAAAGTCCGTAATAAATTTTCAAATTTATTTAAATTTCATATAAATTTTACACATTGCATATTGTGTAATAAACAACATAAAATGTAAAATATTTATGTTATTGACTGTAAAAGGAGGAAAAAATTATGATTGAAGAGGCTGTCATGACAAATGATATGGAAATATTTGCGTTTATTATGTCATTTTTTCTTATTTTCTTAATTATTGGTATTATTCTGTATGTATTATTTGCAATTGGATTAATGAAGATGGCAAATAGAGAAAACATCGAAAATGCATGGCTTGCTTGGGTACCAATCGCCCAAACGTATATTATGGGAAGACTCATCTCTCATAAACTTGGGGAAAACAGCGGATGGATTGTATTAGGTGTTACACTAATCAGCATGTTTACTTCTTGGATTCCAGTATTAGGTCAACTCATTTCATTTGGTGTCCTGATCTTTTCATTTGTTATTCTTCATTGGATTTACGAAAAGTATTCAAACAAAGCCGTTTTAATGACCATCTTTACAGTTATCACAGCTGGATCACTCTCCCCTATCTTTATATTTGCAATTCGAAATAACGACAATTTTAAAGAAGCCATTGCTTAATTGTTAGACAGTTTTGTGATGACTAAAATGGTTTAAAGTACAGACCTATTTACAAAAATATACGTTACAGGGGCGGACGCTTTCCGCGGGCACGGCCTCAGCCTCCTCGACTCACTAGCTCGTCTGTGGGGTCTTCGGCTCGTGCTGTTCCCGCAGGAGTCGCCGCCCCTTAACTCCAATTAATTATTCAGATTTTTTAACAATGTGACAAACTCTTATAATATACTTTAAATAAAAAGGTATCAAAAACGTTACCCTAAAAAACAAAAAGGTTGATTGGGAAAATAATTAATTTCCCAATCAACCTTTTTTTGGAACTTTTAAGACTATCCCTGGCCTTTATTCGAATTAATCAAACGTTTAATTAAAACACTTTACTTTTTATTTAAACGTTTGTTTAAGCTCTCCAAAATCTTTATTCTAGAGGACTTCCTGCATTTCTCTTATCTTTTGAACAAACGTTTAATTAAAACCCTCCTACTTTTATTCAAACGTTTGTTTAAATTCTCAAACTCTTTATTCTTGAGGGCTTTCTACCTCTTTCTTCCCTTTTAACCAAACGTTTAATTAAAACCTCCTACTTTTATTCAAACGTTTGTTTAAAAACTCTAATCCCTTAATTCTAAAGGCTTTTTGACTACTTCTCTTCTTTTCATCAAACGTTTAATTAAGAATTCTTTATTAAGACAAAAAATAGAGAGGCTGTCCAAAAAGTACAGCCCCCTGATTTAATTTTAAGATTTTAGTACAATCCTAAACTTCTTGAAGTAATTCCTGCAATCGTTCGATTGGTTTATCCAACCATAAATAGCCTGAATCATATAAATAAGCTAGTGCTTCATTTTCATCACCTGGTGAAAAATAAGGTACTGGTTCATCGATAAACGGTCCCTCTAGTAATAATGGAACAACATGCGAATTTCGCTTTTGGGCTTCTTTTAATAATTGTTGTGCTTTCATAGACGAGCTATTTTCCAATAATTCTAATAGTAAAAGATTATAAACAGAATGAACCGAATAATCTTCTGAAAATCGTTGTAATAATTCTTTTGCTTTTTTAAACTCATTTTTTTCAACATAGATATTAAATAAAAGAAAACGAACACCTAGGTTATCATTCGGATTTAACTCTAAAAGCTCTTCAAAATGGTTCGTACATTCGACTAAGTCACCGGTCTCATACAGCATTTCAGCATAATGATATTTTGCACGCATGAACGGTCTCGTTTTGACGATCCCCCAAAAGTGACCTTTATTTTCTTCATAAAATTCTTTTCCGAGAGATTTTTCCCCACGAATCATTCCCTCTCGATATAGCTCAAGAGCCTCTTCAAACGTTTCAGCCTCTTCTGCTAATACAATATAGGCATCTGCATTGTTTTGATCAAGCTTTAATGCCTTTTCGATTAATGCCTTTCGCTTCTTTCCAGATGACTCATAAGCATCATACACCAATTCTTGGGCCTGTTCTTCGTCTGTTAAAGGACGTGACGGTATCGAGTCATCGTTTATATATTGATTGAGATCATCAATGGAATTCATATCGACATTTTCAAGCCTTCTTTCCGTTTCACGTAGTGTACGTTCCATTAAATATCGATTTCTCTGAAGAGGTTTCTCTTCTTCAAATGTATCCTCTAGTTTATCTAGATGTGAGGCGATATTGAGTCTTGTTAAGAAGTCTTGCATCTCCCATTCAATTTGACGTGCACGTTCTGAAATACTGTTTGAATTAGCTCCATAGGTCTCTTGCAATTCTTTTAATGTTATCTTTCTATAATAAGGAACATTTCGCGATACAACATAATGAATTGCTGCTGCATATAAACCAACATTTTTGATTTGAGGACGTTTCTTTTCACAATATTTACTCCAAATAACTAGACCCGTCATTAATAATGTATCATTGTAGTCCTCACGTTCAATTTGTGATTTATAAAGCTCCGCTACTTCTTCGTATTTAGGGTCATCCCAAGACATATCTTCGAGAATACTTAAGGAGAAAACCGTATAAAAAGCACGGTCAAGCAAAAGTAAAAATGAGTATTCCATAAATTCTTGTGGACTCAAATCTTCATTAATTTCGTATTCATCAATAATTAGTTGAGAAATTTTATTCTCTTGATTTTTAAAATCAATGTAAGTTGTAAAAAAAGTATAGGACTCTCCGATTGGAACTAAAAATCCAAATAACAGTGTTCCTTCTTTTAATTGAATTTCCTCACCGATATTTTCTTTATCTAAAATAATGACGTTTTTTGTCTCCTTCGTTAAAACATCTTCTACAACCAAATTGGGACCATCTACTGTTTTGATTTCTGTCACAGAAGGTGTAACACCAACCCAAGATGGAAGGATTTCCTTTAATTTTGGCCTTTTTATATGGCGAAGGTTTTGCTCAATAAATAATTCAAACGGTGTCTTTTCACCTTCTACAGGAAGAGTAAAAATAGTTAAATTATAGCCCATTAATAGATAAAAATCTTCTATGTCATCTGGAATCATGATCTCTTCTAAATTTTCTTCAACAAATGAATAAATTTCATCTGAATACTGATTAATAGCAAACTCAATAATCTCATTTTGTAGCTGGATAATCTCTTGATTGACAATATGTTGTATGGAAATAACCGAAGACCCCCCACAGCACTTTTTGTACTTTTTCCCACTTCCGCATGGACATGGATCATTTCTCCCGATTTTCACCAATGATATGACAACCTTTCAATTTTATTTATGTGGAGAATATTTTACTATCATTTAATGTTGGTTTCTTGTATCATTTGTTTCATAAAGTCATCTAGTATTACTATAGCTATTCTATATAGAACCATTGTATCCCTTTAAATAGGAGGGCAAACTTTCTCTTAAGCTCCTTGATTGTTTTTTAAACAAACGTTTAATTAAAATGGAATTATCCTATTTTATCTCATGACCATACTTTGCTTTCATATATTCAGTAAATGTAGGAGTTGATGTAAAATCATAGTGAAGAATCATTTCAATCAGCTTCACTTTTAATTCTTGCTCAAGGTCTTCTCTATATTCGCTAGGGACCATACGTAAAGAGTATTTTACCTTTGGCTCGAAGACGTTGATGATGTGCTCTAATGCTTCTTTATCATTCTCTTGTGCTCTTTTCATATATTCATAGATCTCCATTCGTTTACATTCGCCTCACTTCATTTACGACTTCTTTTATTACTTCCTCTAGGCTTTCTATTCTTTTTTCAAACTTAAATAATAGGTAAATCGTAAGCATAATCGGAAAGCCAAAATCGTTTATCATTGTCATCCAATCACTAATATTCAATATAGTTTCCCCCTTTTAATACTTGCCGTAATTTTTTTATTGCACGGCTTCTTGCCTTAGAGACTGCTTGCTGGCTTTTATTTAGCCTTATGGCTATTTCCGTATCAGATAAATTTTGGGCATAGGCTAAGTACAAGATGCTCTTTTGATTGTATGTTAGCTTTTTTACTGCATGATATAAATGAATGTTTTCGATACGCTCTTCAATACGGTTTGTCTGTTCTATATAGAAAAGAATTGGGTCGTTTCTTTCTGCAATCATCATATCCTTAAAAGTTACAGCTTCATCTATTTTTAATGGTTGATCAAGGGTTAGCTCAGATTGACATTCTTTTTTCCTTTTTTTATCAAAATTAATCGAATAAAAGTATAGATTTTTAGAAACATAAGCTCGAAAGCGAATTTCAAAATAAAAGAATTGGAAAGCTTGATTTAATTTTTGAATATGTTTCCTACTTGGATCGTTTAGTGCTTTTAAATAAAGATTCAAGTTTTGATTATTTTTCAAAAATGCCTTTATCACTCGATCATTTTGAAAAATCTCTTTTATTAAATTGGTCATTTTCCTTCACCTCGCACATAATAATCGAACATATGTTCTGTTTAATTTGTAAAAAAAGAAAGCTTTTCAGCCGATTCTTGTTTTTGTTAATTTTAACTTTGTGATTATTTTTTTCCAATATGCCTTATTGCTTATTTTTGGATCACCTCTGTCAATGAAAAGGGTATTTATTTAATAAAGAAAGAGAGGGGTTATTTTTTACAACCATTAAAAAAACCTTTTCCCGTTTATAGGAAAAGGCTTATAAAGTTATTCATTCTTTTTACTATTAATACGTTCTTTTTGCAAAATCTCAATCTTTTTCTGAAGCTTCATATTTTCTGTTTTTAGTTTACTATTTTCTATTTTTAGTTCTTTAATTTGTTGTTCTAATTCAGCAACATCTTTTTTTTCTTGAGTCGATGCTTTTTCATTTGAACATGCTGATAACAATAATGCAGTACTAACTCCAATTGCTAAAATCATTCTTTTCATGCTAACACCTCTCGAAGATTAATAGAAAATATCCCTCTTGGAAATCAAGAGGGATATTTATTTTTAAGCTCTACGTCTTCTTTGAATAAAGAAGATAGTAGCACCTACTGTTAATAATGCAAATCCTACAAGTATCCAATTGTAGTTATATGTTGCAGTATTAGGTAAGTTACCTTCTTTTTCTTCTGGTTCAATTGTATCACCAGATAACTGTTGTTGAGTTGTTTCAAATACAGTATAGATACTAAAGTGATCCGTTTTAGCTGTTACGACACCGTCTTTGTAAGTGCCGCCAACTTTTTCCCAAATTTCCTTGTCTTCATTCCAGTAGAATACTTTTACATTCTCTGGATTATTTACTTTATCTTGATCTACTGTAAAGACAAGGGTAACAGGTTCACTAAACTGACTAATGACTTTTTCACCTTCATAGATTGTAAAGTCATATACATCACTTAATGCATTCTTTACTTTTTCTAATTTATCAATTGTGATTGTTACATCTCGTGTTGTATCTTCAAATATGCTCGCTGGAACATGAAGATCTACACCTTGACTATTAATATTAATTGTAGCATTTTTCTCTTTTAGTTCATGTAGTTGTTGAGACGTTAACTCAACATTAATTGTATCTATGATTAAATTTAGATCAATATCAAGGGTACCTCCATCTTTCACTTTTTCAACTGCATCATCAGTAGTTTTGAATACTTCATTTTCAGTGTTTGTTTTTGTTTTTTCTTCACTAATAGATTGGTTATTTGAACCTTTGTTATTTTGCTTAGATTTATCGTTTGATTTAGATTCATCTTCTGTATCAGATGGTTTATCAGAGTCAGAAGCGTCTTGATCTTTTTGATCATCTGTGTCGCCTTCAGATCCTGTTGTTGTATCATTTCCTTCGTCTGTTCCTGTGTTACCGTCAGAATCTGATGTTGAATCGTTTTCTCCATCTATTCCTGTTTCATTTTCAGAACCAGAGTCATTGTCATTATTTTGTTGCTCTGCAGTTGTAAACGTAGAAGTTACTTGCTCTCCTAATACTTTTCCGTCATAGTCCGTAATTTCAGCATTAATTTCAATTCGGTATTCAGTATTTGGATCAAGTTCTACTGAAGGTGTCCAAATAAAGACTTTAGCAAGTTCTTTAGTTGGGTCTTCTTCAAAATATCCAGGTTTTCCAGGAGTTTCTTTATATCCTTTATAAACCTTTTCAAATGTAATATTTCCTTCAACAACAGAGTTATCACTTAATTTAATTACTCGGATATAATCTTCGATGTTTTGAATATTCATTAATCTGTCAAATTCTACTTTTACTTCTGGTTGAAGTTCTGTACCAGTTGTTCCATCTTCAGGTGTAATCGAAACAACAGAAGGATTAGAAATACGTACTAATGGTACATTTAATTGAGTTTCAGCAGGTGGAACAGTCACTGTTCGGCTTGTATATGTTTCATAGCCTTCCTTACTGAATACTACGCGCCAATCACCTTGAATAACATCCCATCCATAACGGCCTTCTTCGTCCGTTACTTGTGGATTCACTTGACCGTAGAATTCTGCATTCCATTGCTTCCATTTACCGTCTTCCATAGACTGCTCTACAACTGCCGTTACACCTTCTAATCGGTTATCCATACTTCCTTCAAATACATAACCTGAAGGGTCAATTAATACAATGACTTCCATTAACGGTAATCTAACTTCATGGCCGTCTTTTACAAAACCAATTTCCAGTAATTGTTCACCATATGAGCTCCAAGTTCCAGGAATTTGAGCTACATATTGGTCTCCATTTTTAGATAAAGGATACTTTTCACCTAAGAAGTAAATAGCACCTTCATCAATTTCTTGATCAAACGCAACTTTTACATCGATTGGTGTATATTCCACAATCGCAAATGTAGCTAGACCTGTATAAGGATTTAGTTTCACATCGCCATTCCAGCCAGCTGTCACAGTAACGTCTGTTAATGTAGGAATAGACGGTTCATACGTAATAGTAACTGGTTGTGAAACTACTAATTCTGTTCCATTTTCTACTTTGGCTACTAATTCATGAGTACTAGATTCACCAGCTACTACTGGTAATGCGACATCTGCGTACCACCAGCGACCATTTACAGTTGTTTCTGCTAAAAGCTTATCACCATCAAATACTTTTACAGTCGAACCAGCCTTAGCTGTACCATATACTTTTACATCAGCTTTTGCTGTTTTTTCTGGTGCTTGAAGCGTTACAAATAATACATTTGCAGGAGCCGAATAGGTTTTATCCTCATTACCTGAAGTAATGGTTGCTGTCGATACAATGGTTTCTTGTTGATAAGATTCACTAATCTGTGCTTTAAAGGCAATTTTCCCTTTCTCACTTACTTCAACTTCTCCTAATTGTACAGCTCCACCTTTTAACGTAGCTTGTTCACCATTGACTAGTAGTGACTCTTCAATAAGTGTTACACCTTCAGGTAAATTAAAGGAAACCTCTACATCATTTGCAGCAGCATTTCCATTGTTTTGATATTGGAAAACATACTCAATTTGCTTTCCTGGAATAGCCATTTGAGTTGAAGCTGCAAATTTGTTTCCTTCACCTTCAAAACTACTTTTTCCTTTTTCCTCTAATACAATGTTTTGTAGTTCTTCACTAGGTGTAATGCTTTCTACAACTTCTGAAGGTAAATTATATCCTTCTGTTTTTAATGTATACGTTCCATCTTCTACATTACGAATCTTAAAGTATCCGTTAGAATCCGTACGTGCCCAGTAATAGTTCCATGTATCTTCATCCTCATATAAGTAGACATATACATCAGATTGAGGTTCACCATCTTTTGTCACATATCCATGAACATATTTTTCATGCTCTAATTGAACAGTACTAATATTAGCTACTCCATTGACAAAGTCTTCAGGATAAATGACTGTTTTAAATGTCTTATAACCAGGCATTGAAATTTCTAGTGTAAGTTCTTCTTCGTATAAACCACCAATGTTTAACTCTCCACTATTTGTTACGGTTCCATAAGCATAAGATTGGTTACCATATACATAGTAGTTTGCACCTTCTAATACTCGGTTATCATCTGTTGTAACAGATCCATGAATAACAGCACCAGTTTCTAATGTCACTACTAAGTTATTTTCATTACTATTAAATGTAATGCTTTCGTTATAAATTTTATATCCAGGTACATTAATATATAGCTCCCAATCATCAGCTACAGCAACCTCATCAAAAGTAATTTCTCCATTTTCATCTGTAATATTCCATAAATAATGGAACCCTTCTTCATATCCAAATGTTTGTTGAGCTTTATGACTATATAGTGAGATGTACTCAATATTTGTAATTGGATTACCTTGTTCATCTTCAATTACTAATGTTAATGGAGTCGTTTCCTTCTCAACTTTATCAAGGACAATTTGAATCGGATTATTTACATAGTCTTCATCTTTTGAAATCTCGATCTCTACTACTTGATCTTCATATTGTCCTTGTCCATAAATAATAACTTCATAGGTTCCTACAGGGATACTTAATGTTGTTGTTGGGTTATACCAATCTCTGAAGAAACCTTCGTTATTCGTATAACCGTACATATATACATTACTGTTTTGCTCATCCAGACCTTCTAAATAGAAGTCAAAGTTACTTAATGCTTGGTCTTCTTCATCAATTGCTTGAAACTTAACTTCTACTAATTGCTCTGGTGCTATTTCAGTCATTGCATAGTTGTAAGACCAATATTCATTTCCATTGATGTCATAAATAACAACTGCTAGTTCATAATCTGTATTCGGGTTAAGTCCTTCAAAAGTATAAATAGATTGCTCTATATTTCCTTCTCCAACTTTTTCATTGTTGAGATAAAACTCTACATGATTTATTAGATCTTGATCAAGAGTTGTATACCATTCAACTTCAATTGTTTCATGTTTTATTTCGCGAATATCTAAATATGTTTCAATTGGTTCAAAACCATCGTAGTCCACCCATACACCATTTGCGATGAGTGTTTTAAGCAGATCTTCTGAATCTTCATTTAATGGAACATTCCATACATAAAGATTTTTTAAGTTTGTAAATGAACTTACAACTTGAATATCCTCAATGTTATTTGAAGTTAACCATAAAGTTTCAAGGTTCGTTAAGTTCACTAAAGCTGAAATATCTGTAATCAGGTTCGTATCTAAGTCTAAATATGTTAAGTTTGTTAAATTTCTTAAAGGTTCAACATTTTCAATATTGTTGTCCCAAAGTGTTAAAGAATCAAGAGATGTCAATCCTTCTAAAGGTGAGATATCTTGGATGTTATTATGTGCTAAATCAAGGTACTGTAGATTAACAGCAAACTCTAATCCTGTTAAATCATTAATATCTTGATAGCTTGCATGTAAATACGTTAAATCTTTTAAATCTTCTGTTGTGATAACTCGATCATAAATACCTAAAGTATCTCGGATTACTTGTTCTAGATTTTCGTCTGCAAATGTTACTTCTTCACCTGCAGGTTGTTCTTCAGATGGAACAGTAATCACAATTGGAGCAGAAATATAATCTAACCCTTCTTCAACATAAATTGTGAAAATAAAATCATTTTCACCTTCAGGATCATATACATATACTTCATACTGACCAACAGGCAAATCAAAGATATTCGTTAAGTTAGTCGAACTTTCGTCAATAAATTCCCCTATTTCATTAGTGTAACCATATTTAAAAATGTCTTGGTTCGTTTCATCTATTCCTTGTATAGAGAATTCACGATTTGAAACCACATTTCCCTCTTCATCTTCTAATAAAAGATGAACTTCTTGGTAAGTTACTTCTTGTCCATCTTCTAAAGTCCATACTTTAGCATAGTCAAACAAGAATTCTCCTGTTTTATTGTTATAGGCCTCTAATTCAATTAGATAGCCTCTATTTGGTTGCAAATCTGTAAATTCATATTTTGTAATTGTACTATCATAATCATCCACTAGTGATCCATTAATATAAAGATAATATTCTAAATCCTCTTGCACTGGTTGTAGTGAAATTGTAATAGATTGACTAGTCACATTTGTAACGTCCATTAAATTAACTGTTACATTTGGGTTGTAATAATCTACGGAAACATCTCTTTCTTCTAATTTTTTTATAGTGTTAAGTGCTATAGATCCTTCTGATAAATCAAGGGTTGTAATGTTTTTTAAAGATACATGATATAAGTTAACTAATTCCTCAAGTATCGAAATATCTTCTACCATTGTATAATCCAAATAAATATCTTCCAAAGTCGTTATAGCTGATAATGGTGCTAAATCTTGTATTGGATTATTAGAAAGATACAACATTCTTAAGTTTGACAACGTTTTGAGCGAATCTACATTTGTAATTTCATTATGCTCTAACGTTAAATATTCTATACTCTTTAACCCAGATAAAAAGTCAATATTACCAATATGATTATCTTCCAAACCTAGTAGATATAAGTTACTTAAATTGGAAATAAAGCTATAATCACTAATATTGACTTTTCTTAAAAATAAATATTCCAAAGTTGTTAATTCTCCAATCACAGACCCATCTGTTACTGGGTTGTCATCAACAACTAATTGCAATAAATTTTGTAGCTCAGATAAAGGTGATAAATCATTAATATTATTTTTATCAATATACAAATATAATAGATTTTGAGCCTTTTCAATGCCTGTTAAATCTTGAACTCCAACATTTGAGATATATAGATGTGTCAATTTATCCAAATCACTTTGATAAATATCTCTTTCTATTCCTATTTGATCTTTTATTGCCTGTTCCAAGTTAATATCTGCAAAATGAATAACTTCTCCTGTTGGTTCATCAGAAGTTTTGAAATTCACTGTTCTTACTTCTAAGACAGATCCATCTGTTCCAATTGCTTCTACTTTTACTTCATATTCTGTTAATGGTAAAAGATTATATAACCTGTAAGAATAATCTAATTCCCTCACTTGAGTCCACTTTTGACCATTAACATAAATGTTGTAATAATCAAGTTCTTTATCACCAAAATAGTTAATATATAGTTCTGCTGTTGCATCATTAATTTTATCAACATATACATCTAGTTCAATAACATTATAATAAGATACTAAAACGCTTCTAGTTGTTTAATAACCTCCATATCAGAAGAACCTTCTGAATAATCAATGTTTGGAAGATTATTTAACCATACAGCTGTTAAGTTCTCTAAATCTAATAATGGCGTTATATCGTTTACTTCAGTTTCATTTAGTTCAATATAATTTAATTGGTTAAGTTGAGTTAAAAAGGATAAATCTGAAATTGGGTTACCACTTAAGATTAATATGGATAGTTCCGGTAACTCTCCTAATAATGAAATATTCGTTATAGCATTATTCCCTAATCTCAAATTATCTAGATATGGAAAATTAGGAATTTCTATAGAACCTTGAATATTATTTTCATCTAATACTAAAGATTCAAGATTTGTAAGGTTAGTTAAAAGATTTATATCTGTAAAACCTGTATTAATAGCGCTAATATATTTTAGGTTTACTAAAGAACTTAAGATCGAAAAATCATTAATAGGGTTGTTATCAATTTTTAAATTTTGAAGATTAGTTAAAGATTTTATTGGTTCCAAAGATGTTATATTGTTATCGGATAAATATAATCCTTCAAGATTCACAGCGTACTGAATACCTGATAAATCATTAATTTCATTTCCTTCTAAATGTAACCTTGTTAAACGTTCCAAGTCACTCGTATATATATCACGAGTAATTCCTAATTGATTCTTAATTGCTTGTTCTAAATTTGTATCTTTAAATATTACAACTTCTCCATCTGGTTTAGGTAAAGTGTGAGCTGATATATAATCTACCCCTACTAAATTTCCTAATTCATCATAAGCTTTTATTTTAATGTCATATAATGTATCCATTTGTAGATTAGTAAAGAGATAAGAATCGACGTTTGATAACTCATCATGAAGCTCACCATTTAAATAAATATTATAGGTAACAGGACTTTCTGCTCCATCATAATACCAAGAAATTTCTATTGTAGTTTCACGTTCATCCAAATAATAAGTATAAAGAGATTCATCAACATTATTAAAAATAAAGATTCCATTTTCATATAATAAATCTAATTGATTGTAAATATTATTAGAATATTGGCCATAAATATAAAGATACATTAAGTTTGGTAAAGATTGTAATACTGATATATCTTGAATTTGAGTGTTACTCATATACAAAGTATATATATTTCTTAAATTCTGAATAAAAGAAATATTAGATATTGGGTTATCATCAATAGATAAGTATTGAAGGTTTGTTAGATTTTCAAGAACACTTCCATCTTGTAACCCTGTGTTTGTTAAGTCCAAATAAAATAGGTTTGTTAACCCACTAAGTGGTGTAAAACTCTCGATTGGATTGTCTGCTAAATTTAAATCAAATAACTCATGAAGATTTTGTAAAGCATCAATATTTGAAATATTATTACCTTGTAAATTTAAAGAGCCTAAATTTGTTGCATTTTCTAACCCACTAAGATCTTGAATACCTGCATTTGAAATATCTAAATAGAATAAATCATCCATATCACTTTTTACAATGTCTCTTGATACACCAAGCTGCTCTTTAATTGCATTCTCTAAATTAACATCAGCAAACTCTATTACTTCACCAGAAGGTTCGCTAAGAGTTGTTACATAATAGGAAGAAGAAATAAGAATATCTCCATTTTCGTTAAGAGCTTCAATAGTTACTTCATAGGTTGTAGATGATTGTAAATCTGTAAATTCTATTGTATTGTTCGTTACAGTGTTTACTAGTGTACCTTCTAAATAAACAGCATACTCTTTGGGTATCCCATTCCCACTGTATTCCCAGTAGAAAGAAGCTGTTGATTCAGTTACAACATTTTCGTAAATCCATAGCTCTTCAGATTCAACAATGTCATTTGTTGTTTTTGCAAAAAGAGTTTGACTATATAACTCTACTCCCTGTTCATCTACCACTTTAAAAAGAATTTCATACTCAGTGGCAGGTTCTAAACCAACAAGATAATCTTGAACTTCATTTTGTTGATATTGTTTATACAAACTTCCATTTATATAAACTTCATAAACTACATTTTCATTTTCTGTATATTCATACCAAGCTAAACCAATTTCATATTCTGTTATATCGTAAACCATTGCACCCTCATATTCTGTAGATGCAGGTTCTTCTTGGTTTTCTTCAGTAATTGAAGTCTCTTCTTCATTATTTTCTAAAGCTGTAGTAGTAATTTGTTTTGTACCAATCGTTATCGGTTGATCACCACGCCAACCTATTACTTCATATGTATAGGTCGTTTCTGGTTCAATATTAAGATCTGAATAAGAATAAGTGATATTAAAGCTTTCTTCATCTGAATGATCTTCAATAATTTCTGGCTGTATTTCAAAAGTTTCCTCGTTCCGTTTGATTTCAAAACGTTCAAACGGCTCAGTATCAAGTGATTCGTATGTCCAAGTTAGCAAGACTTCATTACCAACTTGCACTGGTTCTTGAAGTCCGTATGTAGTAGATGCAATTACTTTTACACTACTAATAGGACTCAAGAAGGTTAACAGCATTGTAATGACTAATGTGACATTTAACCATTTTAACCTACGCATAGCCCTACTTTCCTCCAATTCTACAAAAATAACAATAAATACAAAAACAAGAATATTATAGCCATTTTTTCATAAATTTCATATATATTTTTGTAAAATATAAGTAAAAATTAACTATATTTTCGATATTTTGTAGAAAAATGGGGGATTGATATCTCTAGAATTCTCTTTTCAAATATTTGCTATAATGTTAGAAACATAGAAAGGAGCTTATAATGAACCTATCAAAAGTCCATCATATCGCCATTATTTGCTCAAACTATGAGCGTTCGAAGCATTTTTATGTGAACATTCTTGGATTAGAGGTAATCCATGAACTCTATCGTCCCGAACGAAAACCCTATAAACTTGACTTAAAAATAGGTGAGCATTGTCAATTAGAATTATTTTCATTTGAAAATCCACCAAAAAGGCCTAGTTACCCAGAAGCCTGTGGTTTAAGGCACCTTGCTTTTGAAGTGGAAAATATTGAAGACACAATCGCTGAACTGAACATGCATAACATAGATGTTGAACCGATTAGACTAGACCCCACTACAGGGAAACGATTTACCTTTTTCCAAGACCCAGATGGGTTACCGATTGAGCTTTATGAAAAATAGTTAAAGGAGGCACAACCATGATCAACTTTGCAACGGTCGGAACAAACTGGATTACTGAAGAATTCATTCGTGCTGCGAAAGAAATCCCAACCTTTACATTAAAAGGCGTCTACTCTCGAACAGAAGAAAGTGCAAAAGAGTTTGCCGAAAAAGTAGGAGCTGAATTAACATTTACAAGTTTAGAAGAGTTAGCAAAGCACACTGAAATCGATGCCATCTATATTGCAAGCCCTAATTCATTTCACGCTGAACAAGCCATTCTGTTAATGAATCACGGAAAGCATATTATTTGTGAAAAGCCGTTAGCGTCAAACACAGCTGAAGTAAAAGCGATGATTGATGCAGCAAAGAAAAACAATGTAGTGTTAATGGAAGCAATGAAAACAACTCTTCTTCCAAACTTTAAAGCCGTTCAAAAGAATATACATAAAATCGGAAAAATCCGTCGCTATTTCGCAAGCTATTGTCAATATTCCTCACGCTACGACAAATATAAAGAAGGAATTGTTTTAAATGCTTTTAATCCTACGTTTTCAAGCGGCTCCTTAATGGATATCGGTGTTTATTGTGTATATCCAATGGTCTCTTTATTTGGAAAACCAAAAAGCTTGAAGGCCAATAGCTATCTACTTGAATCCGGTGTGGATGGAGAAGGAAGTATCATTCTTCAATATGACGACATGGATGCGATCGTCATGTATTCTAAAATTACAAATTCCTACATTCCTGCTGAAATTCAAGGAGAAGAAGGCAGCATGATTTTAGACACCATTCATACTCCAAAGAAGGTTGAGATCCGTTACCGTGATGGACGAGTCGAAGATATTTCTGAAGAACAAACACACCATCCGATGTATTATGAAGCGAAAGAATTTATCGAACTAATCGAATCAGGAAGACATGAATCAGCTGTAAACTCTCATCAAAATTCATTAATTACGATGGAAATTATGGAGGAAGCAAGAAAGCAGTCAGGAGTCGTGTTTCCGTCGGATGAGAAAGTTGATGTGTAATGAAAATAGAGTTTGGGTGCTCGTTTTTCGTTTGAGCACCCATTTCATTAGAACTCTTTAAGCCAGTATGGAGGTCTTTTCCCATAAAGAAACTTTTAAAATTTCTTTTTACTCACTTTTAGAAGTTTTTCAATCACTTTGCAGAATTTCTCCATCACTTCTACGTTTTATTCAATCACGTTAAAATTTTTGTGAACCTATTTTATCTCTTTCCCATCACTTTTATTGATTTACCCATTACTTTTAAAATTATTTCAATCACTTTTGAACATATTTCATACTGTTACAAACCTATTCAATCAGTTTTAAACTTTTATTAATCATTTTAAACTTCTTTTTACATCACTTCTCACAATTCTATACATCAATCTTTATGTAATATTTCTTACCTTTCGTTCCCCCAAACCTTTCTAATTGTAATTTACTCAACAATCTATAAGTGGTTTGTGTTGAGGATAAATGTAAAAACTTACGACACTCTTTTTTGTAATATATGGATTAATTAATAGTGCATAATCCTTTAATGCGTGTAAATGGGCATCTCTATATACTTCATCACAGACTCCACAGTACCACTTATTTCGGTGAGACTTTTTCAGTAAGGGCAAATGGTTACATTTTGGACAATGAACCCCTGTTCTAATATTGGAAATTTCTATTTGAAATTGAGAAAGCACATTTAGATTTAGGGGAGTATGCTTTTTAACGAAGTAGCGAGAAATTTTTTGAATGTCTTTTTTCGATAGCTTGTCCTGTTTATATTTAAACTCGAAGCTATTAATATTTTGAGGTAAATAAAAGGGGCGTGAAACTTTTTCATAAATTTCTCTTGAATTTGTTGTTGATTTTATGATGGCATTAGGGTCTGTAAAAACAAGTAGTGTTTCAATTGGAATTTGAGAAATAGAAAGGGATGTAACGATCGAACTTACAACTTTTTGATGTCGTTTCAGCTGTATAAGGGGGTCAAGAAACACTTCTTCTTTACCGTCTTTCACTCGAATAAGCTGTTTAAAAGGAGGGTCAAAGGTTAAGGTTCCGGAAATGTTTTTTACCTCAATAATAAGTAGAAATCTTGAAGATAAAATAATCACATCAATTTGTGCAAACTTATCATCACTATAGGGTAAGCGAAGGTCGTGAAAGATGTAGTACTCATTTTTAGGTAACTCACTTAAAAAATAATCAATGGATTGTTCACCATCAAAGCCTTTCCGAAATTTTGCTAACTGCTCTTCGATTAGCGGGCGCTTAGGATGATTTTCATGAAGCCTTCGTAGTAGTGCTTCGTATTTTTTAATGGTTAATGGTACAGTTCTTTCTTTTTTAATCAATACATACTCTCTCCTTTCAAATTTCGTCACACCTCCATACATTTCGGCATACTTTTTGTTGTTCCTTCTTAAGTTTAGAAAAAGTTCAAACTTTCTTTTTAAATGTAGGGTTTCTGTAGATCTTTTTTTAGTTTGGGTTACTTTCTATCTAATTCCATCACTCCCTCTAATTTCTCCATCATTTTCTTACACTTCTTCATTAGTTTTTATCATTTGTTCGTCAGTTCTCTCTCTATTCTTTTAGTTTTAATCTCTATTAAAATACTTTCTCTCCCTTTTCAATCACTTTAAAGCTTTTTTTAGTCATTTCTTTCATCTACTATTCACTTCTCCCCTGAACCCAATCTTCTCCCCTCCTTTTCCTTTAATTCCCCTCATTTATCTAACTCCTAAACCATAATTTTTATGTCACATTTTATCACACAAAAATGTTACTATTTTTACAATTCATAATATAATAAATTTATAGAAAATAAACGAGAGGTGAGTGGGTTTGGAAAATAAAGACACTTCCTACAAGCGCAAAAAAGTTATTACGATCGGTGTTGTAAGCGAGCTTACCGGATTAACTGAAAGACAAATTCGTTATTATGAAGAAAGAAAGCTCATTTTCCCTGAGAGAACCGCGAAAGGAAGCAGAAAGTATTCTTTTGCTGATGTGGAGCTACTAATGGAGATTGCAGATAAACGAGAAGACGGGTTACAAACGAATGAAATCCGCCAAGAAATGATTAAAGAAAAGAAAATTCAAGACCCGATGGAAGTCAAAAAACGAATGTTAAAAGGGCAAATAAACGCTCGATTTGGTATTCAAAAAAATTAATTACACTCAACACCCCCCTTTTCATACAAAAACTATGTTAGATTTACTAACAACAATGTAGCTAAAAATATTACATCATGTAAAATGTAAATAAATTTAACAAATCTGAAAGGGGAAGTGATGATGGACGCAACGTTTTTAATGAACAGTCTTTGGGTGATGATTGCAGCAGTATTAGTCATTTTGATGGTTGGAGGATTTATTTTACTGGAAACTGGGTCAACACGAATGAAAAACGCTGGACACATTGCGGGTAAAACAATTTTAACTTTTGGAATTGGATCACTTGTTTTCTGGGCAGTAGGTTATGGATTTATATTTGGTGAAGGAAATGCTTTTATTGGACTTTCGGATTTCTTCTATTCAGGTTATGAAATTGAAGGTTTAGGACTTTCAGCAACTGTATTCTTCTTATTCCAGTTGGCATTTGCTTGTATCTCATTAACCATCGCTTTTGGTGGATTTGCAGAAAGAGCAAAGCTTTCAAGCTATCTTGTTTTTGCGGTCTTATTTTCCATTTTCGTTTATCCAATTATTGCCCACTGGATTTGGGGTGGCGGTTGGTTAGCTGAACACGGTAAACAGGATTTTGCCGGTTCAACGGTTGTTCACTTAACAGGAGCAATGGCAGCACTAGCAGCCACCATCATTTTAAAACCGCGTATTGGAAAATATAATAAAGATGGATCGATCAATGAAATCGCTGGACATAACCAAGTGTTCACAGCATTAAGTGTATTACTTTTATGGGTAGGTTGGTTTGGATTTAACGCTGGTAGTACGTTAGCAGTCGATGGAGCCTTCTTTGGATATGTTGCCTTAAATACAAACCTAGCAGCAGCTGCTGGTACAATCGCAGCGATGATGATTTCTTGGATTGTGATGGGGAAAGCAGATGTTCCGATGATGTTAAACGGAGCATTAGCTGGATTAGTTGCCATTACTGCATCCTGTGCCTTTGTAGATGTTTGGGCATCTGTTGTTATCGGTTTTATCGCAGGAATTTTAGTATTCTACAGCATCCGCTTCTTTGAAAAACGCAAAATTGATGACCCTATCTATGCATTATCGGTTCACGGAACAGCTGGTGTTTGGGGTACATTATCAACCGGATTTTTTGCAACTCCAGAATTAGCATCTGTCGGAAAACCAGGCCTATTCTATGGCGGTGGCTTAGAACAGCTTGGCGTTCAAGCATTAGGAATCGCTGCCTGTGGATTATTCGCTTTTGTCGTATCCTTTATCATCTTAAAAATTATGGATGTTATGATGAATGGTATCCGTGTAACTGAAGAAGAAGAAATTATCGGTTTAGACCTTAGTGAACACGGAAGCTATGGTTACCCTGAGTTAATTGAAAAAGAAATCAAACAAGAACATGTACCAAAAACTGTATAAGTCTGTTTGAAGGAGGGTGCGCTAATGATATGGAATGCACCTACTCACAAATAAGAAAAAAGCGTGATCAAGAAATTCAGAATGTTTCGAAAAAACACTTTTTACTCAATCAATTCCATGATCAACTGATCTTACAGGTTGTGAATGAAGCGATTAGGAGGGTCAACGATGAGTTTGGTCCTCCCCCCTCTCCCTTTTGTTTTTTTATGATGGGTAGTAACGGACGCTTTGAACAAGCGATTTGGAGCGATCAAGACCACGGGATTTTATTTTTAGAAAGGGGTGAGAATAACAATCAATATTTTTTAAATCTAGGAAAAGAAATATCAGAAGGCTTACTCATTGCGGGATATCCTCACTGTGATGGAGAAGTGATGGCCAGTAATTCCATTTGGTGTAAATCGTTATTCGATTGGAAAAAACAATTGACCAGTTGGGTTACAGATGAATCTTGGGATTCCATTCGCCATCTATTAATTTTTATGGATGCACGACCATTATACGGAGATGGAGTACACTTGAACGACTTAAAAAGAAATATTCATGATCTGATTCATGAACAGCATTTACTTAAAAGAATATTGGAAAATACCATGCATGTAAAAAAAGGGCTAAATATTTTAGGGGGTCTACTCGTAGAAACACACGGAAAATACGCTGGCAGCTTAAATTTAAAGGAAACAGCTTTTTTACCTTTTGTCAATTCGATTCGACTTTTGGCAATTAAAGAAAAAATATTATCCTACTCCACCCTATCACGAATAAAAGAGTTACCTGAAACCATAATGTCCGAAATTGAAAAAAAGTTTTATGAAGACCATTTTTTTAAGCTGTTAGAAATTCGATTAAAATACGGGAATCACAAAGACTATGAATCGGGTCATTATTTACCGATTAAAAAATTAAGCAAGCATCAAGTGAAAGAGGTAAAAGAAATTTTAAAGGCGGGGCTTCATCTTCACCAGCACACAAGAAAGGTCATTGAAAAGGGTGTCTAACATGAAAATGAGCCAAATGGTTCAATTTATTAAACAAATTTCAGGAAAAATCGGCTCCAACATGTATGCAGGCATACAAGGGCAAGCCGATCCCCGTCATATTTCTTTTTTAAGGCAGCTTCAAAAAGAAACGAAAGAAATGAACTATTTGGATCTTCCTTTATCCGAATTAAAAACGGTTGTGTTTGATTTTGAGACTACGGGATTTTTCCCAGACAAGGGTGACCGAATTATTTCCATTGGTGCTATTCAAATGAACGGTGACAAAATTGAAAAAGAAAAGACCTTTTATTCACTTGTTCAGTCCAAAACCTCTCTCCCAAAAGAAATAATGGAATTAACGAAAATTCATGAGGATGAATTAAAGTCCGCTCCCCCACTTTCGGACGTGTTCATTCAATTTTATGAATTTATTCAAGGTAGGACCCTTGTCGCTCATCATGCCAAACACGAGCAAGCATTCATGAGACAAGCCATTTTGGAAATCATGCGGGCAAATATCGAACCCCGTATTATGGACACCTCTTTCTTCATTCGCCTGATGAAGCCCCAATTAACTGGTAACACACTCGAAGAATGCTGCCTATATTGTGGTGTCGAAGTCAAAAACCGCCACCACGCTCTCGAAGACGCCAAAATGACCGCTGAGCTCTGGAGCCAATATATCAAAAAAGCAAAAAGCATGGGCCTTGAGACGCTGCGAGATATGTATGAATATGTAGCGAAATAACGGGGCCAGGCCCCAAGAAAAGAGAAAATCTTTTTCTTGGGGCCTGGCCCCCTTTTTTCAACTAATTTTTAAAATATTTTTATTAACCCAAATAGAAATGACATAATTATATAGAAAGTGAGCGATGATAGGAGTCCATATATTTTCGGTAACAATAAACACAACTGCAAAAGCTGTTCCAGCTATAAATATAGAAATATTTAAAACGGTATGATCTTTATATTGAGGTAAGTGAACCAACATAAATATAAAGCTCACAACGACTACGGAATAGACAGGATGAAAATAATTTAAGCATATCCCTAGTAGCGCTATTCTGAACAAAATCTCTTCAGATATTCCAGGGCCGAGTGATAAGAACAATGGTCCCAATCGTTTCTTAACAATCTGCTTCATTTCATTCGTATAGCGGTTCAATGGAATCGTAATGTTTCGCCAACGAATCATCGTATAAACGAACAGTAACGGTACAAAAGCTCCAACAAATCCAAATATTAATCCATCAATATTCAATATCAAATAGGCTGTCGGTATATCCAAGAAAATCCAAATTAAAACAACCCCCACTAACAGTTGGAACAACATACCTATAAGAGCTAACATGACAGGTGATATTTCTGTATTATCAACATTATTTTTTCTCCAAATATCCTCATCTTTCTTTTCATTAGAATGATGACTTGAAGACGAATCGTCTTTTTCTTCCCTATTAAAAAATTTTCTAACAATATTTCCAATAATAATAAAAATGAAAAGTAAATGAACAACACCATTTTGTATTTTAAAGGTCATTTCAAGCCAAAAAACAAACAATGGTGCCATCACAGTTAATATATCTAGTAATAAGAAATAAATTTTTTTCGTAAAAGAAATCGTTCTAGATGAGTGAACGACAAAATATAAAATCCAAAAAATCATAAATAGATCAAATAGATTCTGATTCGTATACGTTGTCATAAATAAATCTGACTTCACGATGACAAATATAGCGAAAAGAACTGTTAATAATCTTATGAGTAAAGTAAACAAATCCCTTTCCATTTGTATTTCTTCCTCACAATTATTATATTATTTAAATACAAAGTCTTACTAACCTTGTTATCTATATATCTTCCATTTATTTTTCGCTGATTTATATCCTAAATATGTCGTTTATTTTCAAAACTGCTTGGGGTCAGGCCCCGCTTATTTCTTTTTCCATTTTCTCTACAAGTTTACACAAAAGATTGTTGTACTTGTTTTTTATTTTTTCGTAAATGTACTTCGCTTCTTCTTCATCATAAATGTGTGATGTTTTATTTCGATCGACTAACATGTCGATCCACTGTTCGCCATCTTCAATTAAACCATAAGCAAAAGCTTCTTTAATGGTTGCTCTTGGACTCTTGATATCATTGATACCTGTATATTCTAAAAATATTTCATCAGTTTCCAGCTTAATTCAAATGTAAATTCAAATCTTTGAATGACTCCATCGTATATGATATCATCCACAACTTCTTTCTTCGTTGCTTCATCTAAACGGGCACTTGCACGCCTGTAATCTTCAAGCTTTTCATAAAGTCGCTCCTTGTTCATATATAATCACTCCATCGTTTAAAATATTTGAAATAAGCTTATTTTTCGTTAATCGATTAAAAAAAACAATATCAATCTTAAGAGGTGTAGACATTTGATGAATATCATTTTCAATCAAGTTTTGTTCACTATGGGTAAGTTCATTTGTAAAAAAAGCTAAATCAATATCAGACGTTTTTTTAAAATCACCACGTGCTCTTGAGCCGAAAAGAACTACTTTTTCTATTTGACTTTTGGACTTACAATACTCTTGTAATTCACCAATAAACCGGCTAGAAATTCCTGTTGAATTCCAAATGACAGTCATCATTCATCACTCCATCACGTCTTCTTATTACAATTATTGTAACAATATTTTAATCATAAACATAATCGAAAAAGGACTTTGTTTTAAATAAACGCAAAGCACCCTCCGATCGGCGAAGGACGCTAGAGGACCTGCGAGGAGGCTTCCGCCGCCACAGCATGGCCGAAGCGACCCAAAACGGGCGTTTGGAGCTACACATCAAATGACAATATTTATAGATGAATTCCTTCGTAAAAACGATATAATTCTGATATATTCAAAAAAATTTTTCCTAAAACCATCCTAAATTTCTACTTCAACATAAGGTGACCGAAACAAAGTTACGTGATCTTCATCGGTTAATTCTTCTTTTTCAACGAAAGATTGATAATTTAACTGAACGGGATCTTTAAAAAAAGAATACGTTTTGGAAGTGTTGGTGTGAGGATTTTCATTGAGGTTTACATAGGAGGAGTAGCTACTCCAAGGATAATCAGATGGTTTTTTTACTATATTAGCTTCAAGCGGATTCCGGTGTATATATCGACTAACTTCTAAAAAATAGTCATCAGATAAGATCATTTCAGCACCATACCTTCCTTGAAAAACATGACCAACCATGTCTAACCTTTGATTTAAATAGATCGCATATCGTGAATGAATCGTATACATAATATCTTTTATATGATGATCAATTGTCTCAAGCTGTAGATGAACATGATTGGTCATCAAACAATAGGAATGAAGAATAAAAGGATACTTACTGCGAGCCTCCTCAAGAATCTCAAGATACTTCAAATAATCCTGCTCCTCAAAAAAGATATTCCCCCTCCTATTCCCTCTAGCCGTAATATGATAAGTTGCACCCGGAAACCAAATTCGAGGTTTTCTAGCCATAAATGTTTTCCTCCTTTTTGCGAGGCCTGGCCCCGTGTTCTAAAATTCAAAAAATTACAAGTTTACATACTAGTATTCTTTTTGTTATTCTATTATTAATTAAACAAAACCTATTAAACCAATAGGAATTATTAAAATTGGAGGTATATGGATAATGGCAAAAAGCTGTTTTCAAGTAAATATTAAGGCGTTTGATGAGTTTATTGAAAATGTGAAAAAAGATCCGAAAAACGGCTTAGTTACATTTAAAACGACAACAGAATGGCAAGGTGGTGCCATTTCAAAAACAACAGCACGTGATTTCGTCCTTCATACAGACGAACCAAAAAGCTTAGGCGGAACAGATTCAGCTGCTGACCCAGTAGAATTATTACTAGCTTCTATTGCTACATGCTTCTCTATTGGATTTGTGACAAATGCAGCGAAAAAAGGAATTGACTTTGAAGACTTAATTATTGAAACAGAAGGAGATTTAGATTTACGAGGATACTTCGGCTTAGACCAATCCGTTCGTCCTGGATACACAAATATTCGCTATACAGTCAAAGTAAAAAGCGAAGCATCTGAAGAGCAACTTGAGGAATTACGCCAACTTGCACATAGCCTATCTCCAATGATCGAAACAGTCGTCAACGGCGTTGGCATCGAAGGAAAAGTAGAAAAGCTTTAATAGATTTATACGGGGTCAGGCCCTAACTTGGGGCCTGACCCCATATTTATATTAACATATTTTTACATAAAGATATACAAAAATTTTACCAACATTCACCAAAACTATTGAGAGTCTCCTACCTCTTTACCGCATTACTTTGTTGAGGGACAGACCCCACATATTGTGCTACTAAATAAAATGGCATTGCCATAAGTGTTATGACACTTAAGATTCCAAATACATATAACCCATTATTAAACCCAAAATAGTTAAGTAGCATACCACCAATCAATGGACCAACACTAAATCCAATGGATTGAAAGGTCATGGCCCCAAAGTAGGTTCCCCTTAAATGGTTAGGAGCCAGGTTATCAAGTAAAACATCACTCATGATAAAGACAATGATTTCCCCTATTGTCATCACAACCATCGACAAGATAAGAAGTACAATATTTGAGGAAATACCAAACCCTAATAAAGCTAAACTATACGCAATACTTCCTAATCGAAGACAAAACAACGGTTCAAACCGTTTTAAATAATTCGTCAACGGATATTGAAGAACTAACACCGTAATGGCATTGGTCATTAATAAGAGTGAAAAGATTTCTACACCATTCTCAAATGTTGGCGAACTCCCCATATATTGTGCTAAAGTCGAGCTCATTTGTGACATAGCAATCATAATTAAAATATTCCCCATTAAAAAGAATAATAGAACTCGATCTCTCGCTAACACACTAGATGCTGCTTTAAAGGTCAGATTGCTAGATTTCTCAAAGTTTATTTTTCGTGCATATTTCTTCATTAAAATCATAATGACAACTGAATACATCGCAAAAACCGTTCCAGTAATATAAAAGACGGACATGGATTCACCGCTTCCAAGGTATGTACCGACAAGCGGTCCGATTGCAGCTCCAACATTTATCGCATAATATCTAGCATTAAAAACCTGTAAGCGATATTTCTTTTCGGTAACATCTGCTAAAAGTGCCCTTGAAATAGGGTCAAACCAAGCTCTACATAATCCGTTTAATGTGTTTAAAAATAGAAACACCCACATATTATCAGCTACAGCAAATCCAAAAAAGGCTAAACTCCAAACAATGATCGCCAGCACCATCACTTGAAGCCTACCAATTCGGTCTGATAAATAGCCTCCAAAGAATCCACCGAACGTTCCTGCAAGTGCACTACTACCAATAATTAAACCGACAATATGAGGTTCAATCCCCTTTTCACTGTAAAGAAAAATCGCTAAAAACGGCATTGCCATAAAATAAGCAAATCGAGAAAGAAATGTTCCTACAACAATCGTAATGACAATTGGATGAAACTTGCTCAATAATCCCCTCATCTCCATATACAACCCTTGCTTTCTTATAAATTTTGTATTTGAAAACTAACACGTTGCCGCGGCCAATCTTCTACTTAAACAAATTATATATGAACTAAATCTATCACACTTCTAATCTTTGGATGAATATTTTTCAGACTTTAGATGTAGGGGCCTGTCCCTTCATTTATAGGGCCAGTCCCCCATCCCGTTAAAGCAATAAAGACCCGTCTCCTATTATATTAACTTCCAAAATCTAACTCCTCACACGTTAATGCTTTAAATGAGCGAGGGACAGTTGCTGTATTTACAAAATTTACATATTTATAATATAATTTTAATTATCGGAATATTTTAAATTTATTAGGGGGTATGAAAATGAAAGTTCATTTCCAAGATGTAAATACACCCGTGCTATTAAAAAAAGCGATTATGAATTTAATGAAATCTAAAAATGAAATCGTTTTCGTATGTGTTGGAACGGACACTTCAACTGGTGACTCATTAGCCCCCCTGATTGGAACCGCTCTTCAACAAGAAAGCACCAGAAGACCGTTTAATAAAGTCCACGTCTTTGGAACTCTTCACGACCCAATCCACGGTAAAAATATTAATGAAAAAAGAAGAGAAATATCATTTAAACATCCTAATGCATACTCAATCGCAATTGATTCTTGTCTAGGATTAACCAAAAACATTGGACTTATTTCAGTTAAAGAGACTCCGTTAAAACCTGGCTCTGGCGTTAACAAGGATCTTCCTCCTATTGGTGATGCAAGTATTCTTGGAACCGTCAATATTGGAGGTTTTTTAGAGCATTATGTATTACAAAGTACACGCCTATCCCTCGTGATGGATATGGCAAATGTTATTTCAAGTGCCATTATTGATGCCATTAGAGAAATAGAAAGACAAGATTGGCAGGTTCAGAGGAAATACTCTTAAATATTTAAATGCCACAGTATCTACAACTGTGGCATATTTTTTCCTTTTAAAAAAGGCAATTGGTGATTCACCAATACCTTGAATTTATCTCCTGTTCCTAAAGAAAAGATGAATTAAGAACATTTCACGATAAATTTTCATTAAACGTTTGTTTAAACACTCATATAACCTGCTCTTAACTTTACAATCGTTTGTTTAAAGACAATTCTATATCGTCTTTTTCATTTCAAATCAACGTTTGCTTAAAGCATCCTAAAGTCGGTCCTTCTCTTTAATCAAACGCTTGTTTAAATCAATTTAGTTTTTGTATACCATAGCTTGATAGCTTTTAATCAAACGTTTAATTAACTTTTATTAGGTAGTTTATTCAAACGTTTTTTAAAGACATCCTATAACTTATTTTTAACTTTAAACAAACCATTATTTAAGTCATCTCAGTTTCACGTAATACCATAGCTTAATAGCTTTTAACCAAGCGTTTAATTAACTTTTATTGGTAGTTTATTCAAACGTTTGTTTAAAAGAAATCTAATATCGACTTTCACATAATCACACACTTTTTCGGAAGGAACTCTTTTCAAATAAAATCATAACTGCCACCTAAAGATAAAGGCCATCGTTAATTCATCCATTATTTAGAATATCACTTTCCCATCCAAAATTAGAAGAAAACCATCTGGGCTGCAATTCCAGATGGTTCTTCATTAATTTATTTTAAGTTGAAAATACCTTCCTATTACACTTTCATCTCACTTTTTGGATTTATCACTAAATCAAAATACTTCACAGAAAGCATTTCTTCGTCAAGAATTTCATTGTCCCATAGATGCTGCAAAAAGATACGAGCTAAAATTTCTTCTCGTTCTCCACCTATTTCCGTGTTTTTTAAGGCGATGATGCTTAAGTAGATATCGCACATGGCGTTTGCAATTCTTTTAGCGTGATAGATTTGTACGTTTTCAGACTGTTTTTCAATTGATTTTAACGTCGTTGTTAGTTTCGTTAAAGCTTTTACAATAGGTGCTGAATAGCTCTTTATTTTTTCCGATAGCTTTTCTAACTCTTCCTTCATCTTCTTTATAAACATATCATGTGCATGATATTTTTTGATCAATCGAAGGACCTCTAAGCTTAAAATATTAGCGGTACCTTCCCATACAGTCAATACTTGTGCATCTCGTAATAGTCTTGGTGTGACAAAGTCTTCAATATATCCGTTTCCACCATGCATTTCAATTGTTTCATGAGCAAACGAAATGGCTTCTTCTGCTGTTCGCATTTTTAGTAAAGCAATTAATAAACGATTCCACACCTTTTCCTCGTCAGATGCCTTCTCTGGGTTTGTCATCACTTTATCAAAAAAAGATATTAATGAAAAACAAGCATTGGTTTGTATTTCTTGTCTTGCGATTAAGTTTGCTAGAGTTTCTTTTACCATTGGATAAGAAATAAGCGGATTTCCAAATGCCGAACGACTTTGTGCATATTGAGTCGCTTCATCCAATGCCCGCTTCATAATTCCTATCGATGCAACTGCATTACAAACGCGGGATAAATTTAATGCTTCCATCATATAATAAAACCCTTTTTTCGGATCGCCAATCAAATACGCTTTGGCTCCATTAAATACAACTTCAGCAGATGGAACTGCTCTAACGCCTAATTTATCTTTTAAACGACGAATTTCAATTCCATTTAACGTCCCATCATCATTTCTCCACGGAACGAGGAATAAGCTTAAACCTTTTGTACCTGGCTGACTCCCTTCTATACGAGCGAGAACCGCAGCTACCCCACACATTCCAGCATTACTTGCAAAATATTTTTCTCCAAATATTTCATAATGGTCTCCACATGGAATGGCCTTGACTTCATTAGCCCCTACATCAGAGCCTCCTTGTCTTTCTGTCAAAAATGTTGCCCCTTCATAAAGCTCCGTTTCCCCTGTTGATATAACATGTGGAAAAAATTTATTTTTCAGTTCTTCATCCGCAAAATGCTCTAGTAAATACGCAGTTGCCATCGTTAACGTAACAGGACAGTAAAAACCTGGTTCTACCTGTGAAAGAAGATACCCCTGTGCATATGAATAAATGTAGTTCCCTTTTCTCCCTAACTCAGGGATTTCTTTATACAAAAACCCTACAATACCTGTATGATACGTTTGTTCAACAGTTTTTCGATAGCCTTCATTAACCCAAACTTCTGAAATATCATTTCCAAATCGGTCGTATTTAATAAGTTTTGGCTGCCCTTCTTTATCTGTATGTACAGCGCGCTGATCAATTTCATTTATACAAAGCTTCCAAAATTCTTCTAGTTTTTCTTCTGCATACTCATAAAGTTCTTCATCTAAATATCTTTTTAAAATCGCCATTAAATTTGGATCAGCTTCCCGTAACGGTTTCATCCAATGTCCCCCTCTTTTTTAAAACTTCTTTTAAAATTTTTCCGGTTGCATTTCTAGGTAGCTCTGATAACTTTTCGTAAACTCTCGGAATTTTATAATCTGCTAATTTACCTTTAAGAAAACGTTTACATTCTTCCTCAAGGTTATGAATCGATTGTGAGGTAACAACAAAAGCTTTAGCCGTTTCTCCCCATTCAGGGTGAGGGATCCCGACAACGGCTACTTCTGAAATTTGTGGATGTTCTTTTAACACATCTTCAAATTCCTTTGGATAAATGTTAACCCCACCCGATATAATCATGTCTTTTTTCCGGTCGACAATCCAAATAAATCCTTCCTCATCCCTACGCGCTAAATCTCCTGTATAAAGCCAGCCATTTTTTAACGTTTCAGCTGTTTTCACATCATCTTTATAGTATCCTTTCATCGTTCCTTCCCCAGATAAAATTATTTCTCCTACTTCACCAGCCGGGACTTCACGGCCTTTTTCATCGACAATTTTGATTTCACACCCCAAAGCCGCTTCCTTTCCGATACTTCCCGCTTTATTTTGATGCTCTTCGAAAGAAAGATACGTTCCATTTGGACCTGCTTCTGTTAAACCGTAAACACACATGAAACGGTCCGATTTCAACATTTTTTGAATAAACATGACCTCATTTTTAGATAGAGGTGCCCCACCGTAAACCCAATATTTTACGGATGAAAGATCATATTGACTAGTTTGAGGATCCTTTGCTGTTAACAAGTAAGCGACTGGAGCTCCAAAGAAGTGTGTAATTTGATGTTTCGATGTTAACTCAAGAAGCGTTTCTGGAGAGAATGTAGGTGATAGAACATGTGTTGCTCCAACATACATTCCAGCGATGAAAAATAAATGCAGAGGTGCTGAATGACTGAGAGGCATCAAATGTAAAATTCGACTGTTCTTATCCATTTTCGTTTCAAGTGCCATCATAATACTAACGGTTAAGATATTACGATAGGTAAATAAAACTCCTTTTGGCCGACCTGTTGTGCCAGAAGTATAAAGAATCGTTGCATCATCATCTTCTTTTAAAGTACATGGAATGGGCTTGGGGTCTCCTTCTGTGATTAGACGGTCAAAGGACAACCAGCGATCTTGTTCGTCCCCAGTTTTGATCCATAAAAGATTGATAGTTGGGACAAGGGACTGAAGCTCTTTAAATATCCATTGATGGGCAATAACTGCTTTGGCTTCACAATGTTTAATTATATATTGAACTTCAGAAGCTGTTAATCTTGCATTTACCGGTACGACGATGGCTTCTAATCGGAGAACGGCAAAATAAGATATGACAAATTCTTGTGTGTTGGGCATATAAAGAACAACTCGATCTCCCTTCCGAATACCATGCCTTTTTAAACTTGAAGCTAGTTGATTCACAAGCTTGTCTAACTCGGAAAAAGAAAGTACAGTCGAACCTTCTATGATCGCTCTTTTTTTCGGGAACTTACGAGCATTGCGAGCCAGCAATTCAGAAATATTCATTGAGACTCCTCCTCTAATTTTTGTAATCTAGCTTTAAAATCTTCTAAAATAACTTCCATATCTTTTTTTAACTGCAATAAATCTTCTAGCTTGTCATTCACCTCCTTTAGTTTTTGCTCGCCATATTCGATGCTCTTTTCAAGCTGCTTTTTCCCTGTTCGGTCTTTATCAAACAGCTCAATAATTTCTTGTATTTCCTCTAATGAAAAACCATATCTTTTCCCACGAAGAATTAATTTCATAATCGCTCGATCTTTTTTTGTGTAGATTCGTTGTCCTGATTGTGTTCTTTGCGGAGAAATCAGACCACGCTCTTCATAATAACGAATCGTGCGGGTTGTAATATCAAATTCTTTTGATAGATCTGAGATTGTGTAGAAATTCATTGGGTTTCTCCTTTTTGTTTGTAATTTTCTAAATTTTATTTTAATTTACGTTAACGTTAAAGTCAATTATTGTGATGGGTAAAACTACTTTACTAAAATTACCTAATTTTTTATTCATAAAAATGCAATCCATCTGACAAAGTCACTACCCCATTGGCAAATTTAATGGCCTCTAACATTGATAACTTCTCACTTAAAGCATGAATAAATCCACCGTTAAAAGCAGCCATTGCTTTTGTGGATTCGATAAATTTATGGGCTTTCCATAATACAAACGTAGATCTTTCTTCATCCGTCAAAACAAAGGCTCCTTTGTTGCTTATTGTGATCACGACATTCAAAAATCCCATATCTTGAATGATTTTCGCCGCTTTCTTTGCTTCATGCTGGTTTTCAACTTTAATTTGAGTGATTTCAAATGTATTGATTTCGTTAAGAAGAATATATTGAATGTTATAAAATTGATTTTTTGAATGTACCATTTTGTTTTTAGTATAGAACACGGTTGGAATTTGATACTTTTCTGCTAAACTTACTATTTTTATGACATCATCAAAGTTTATGACCGTGTTTAGTAACACAACATCTGCTTGTTGAATGACTGCTTCTGTGTTTTTACTATTCAATTCTTTAAGAAGTGTCACAGTAGAGTCCATTTTAACTGCTAAAATAATCATTTTTTGAAGTATGGAATCATCTACAAAGGAATATCCAACAAATACTATGTTCCCCATTTAATCCTCCTAATCAATCAGATACTATTTTTTCTCATAAGTGATTTGTATAGATTAAATAATTGATGACGATGATTCATAATGAGTTTTCCTATCTATACCAATTTTATACCAAATAGTAATAATTTACAATATATTTTATTACTATTTGTTCTAAAAATAATTACCTTCGTGAAGTCTTTCCTTCTACTAGCTAAACTAAATATATAAAGAGATAAAAGGAGTTCTTTACAATGGAAAGGATTAATATTGGTGAAAAACTGCGTCGACTTCGAAAGACTTTAAATATGACGACACAAGAATTAGCAGATAAAGTGAATGTTTCCCAGTCATACATAAGTCGTTTTGAGAATAATAAAGCTATCCCTGATATTGAGATGTTATCTAGAATTCTGTATGCATTAGGTACAGACTTATCGACTTTTTTCACCACTGAACATGAAGAGCTTCCAGAGGATCTTATTCAACTTATTGAGACTGCTAAAAAGCTTTCACCAGAGGAAAGAAAAAAGTTGAATGAGCTTTTGAAGGTGATGAAGGGGCTAGAATAGGTTGGTGATATCTACATATAGCCCAAAGAAAAAAATCATTTTATATCAAAGATCATGTAAAGTTAAAATCCAAATAACTGTATTAATTATGACAGAAAATAAAATTTGAAAAGCTTAAAAAAACTATCTCCCCTAAATACCGAACATATGTTCTTAAATGTATTTTATCTAAAATATATCCTCTTGTAAACCATTTTATTGGGCCTTTTCCTTTCACATTGGGGACTGTCTCCTTTCACATTACCCATTAACGCAACGAGGGACAGACCCCATTAAAGGCCCCATTAAAAATTAATTATACTTATGAGAGGGATATGATATTATAGTAGTATCAATCATTAATCATAACATAGTTTTTAAATTTTTTTACATTTTTATTAGTACAAAAGTACCAGATTTCCCCAACTAATACTTAGGTATTTATCTTTTTATTTCCATAACACACCCAACTTTTGTATGAAAGCGGTGCTCTTAGTTGATTGAGTTCATACGTAAAAAGCCATACACTCTCGTTTTCTTATTGTTCACACTGTTTGTTGTATTTTTCCTTTTCTACAAGCTTTTCTTTTTACAACATCCTCTACCAGTACATGAAGAACTAACTACAGAGCAATTTATCAAAAGACATTTAACCAATGAACTTGGACTTTTATCCACCAATCTAAAAAATGGGTCAACAGACGTATCTATTCCTTCAGGAAAGGATAGTTTATCGGAGTCACTGGGTCTTTGGATGCAGTATAGTGTACGAAAACAAGACAAAATCCTATTTCATCAATCCTATAACATCTTAAAACAATACTTTCTCACCGATGAACATACGGTTGTATGGAAGGTAGAAGAAGATGGGACACAGGCTGTTTTAGCCAATGCACTTATAGATGATTTACGTATTATTGAAGCGTTGCTACAAGCTCATGAACTATGGGGTGATTACTCTTATAAACTCCTTGCATTGGATTTAGCGAAATCGATAGTGAAAAAAAACGAATATAAGGGATATCTTGTCGACTTTTATGATCCTGTCTCTAACTCTCCCGGAACAAGCATCACCTTATCATTTATTGATTTCAAGGTACTACAAACCTTACAGGATATGGATATCATAGAAGACGATATCGTTTCCAACTTATTACACCTCTATGAAATACCACACCAACAAGAACTTTTTTATCCCTATTCCTATCGTATTGATGAAAAAAAATATGTATATCAAAATGAAGTTCATATGATTGATCAATTGTATATTGCCTATCACCTTGCCAAAATGAATCGCGTCCATGAAACTTTTATTCACTTTCTCAAGGATGAAATGACGAAAGGAAAAATATATGGACGTTATGATCGGATCACACATTTCCCTACAGTAAACTACGAATCACCAGCTATCTACGGCTTGGCCATTTTGTTAAGTTTAGAAGCAAATGAAACAGAGCTATCCATGAAATTATATCACCGCTTAAAGGAGATGAAGATACAGGAAAACGATCACCCGTATGCAGGAGGCTATATCAATCAAAAAACTTATGAAACACATATTTTTGATAATCTACTACCTTTGTTAGCAGAGAGGATGATGAAAAATGAAGGACTTCTTCACGAATAAAAGAAAATACATCCTCCATCAAGTTTCAATTGTGATGACAATCGTGTTTTTTCACTATTTCTTTTACCGTCATACAGACTTCCTGCTAGAACGAAATTTTTATTGGGTTGCCATGATCATTTTGCTTGTAGGATTCGTTAGTGGGACAATTTTTGCCCTTGGCCTTAGCTTATTGTTTATGTTTGTATTGGGTAGCTACTCCTTTTGGACGTTATTCCAAAACGATATGACCGCTTCACAAGATTTGTTAGGAAAAATGTTTTACTGGTTCATGATCTTTATCGTTTTGGCTTTGCTCTCTGGAAGTCTTCACGGATGGGTGCAAAATCTTCTTCACGAAAACGCCGAAATGAAAAAAAGATTTAGAGATCTTGTAAGCATTGATTCGCTCACAGGTTTTGATAATCGAAAGCGGTTCTTCTTTGAATTAGAAGAGGAATTTGCTCGCTCAGAACGATATGGAAATGTATTGTCTATCGTGCTAATTCAAGTTGATCAGTTAGATGAATTCCGTAAACTTTATGGTCAAAAAGAGACAAATCATATTCTCCAAAGCATTGCTAATAACATTAGAAAATGTACGCGTAGAAGTGATAAAAGGTTTCGAATCAGCGAAGATGTGTTTGCTGTCATATTAACCGATACTCCTTTTGAACATATCAACATTGTCCTAGAGAAATTTAAAAAAAATTTAGTCACCCACGTTTTACGGAATGGAAAAAAAGAAGTTACCTTGTCCATGCGGTTTGGGACCGCTTCATATGAAGAACACATAAAAAAGGACTTGGAGTTGTTTGAACGTGCAAAAACAGAGCTGGATTTTTATATTCCTTAACCTAATTGGATTCATGATTTGGTTTTTTCTTTTCCCGATTGAACATATAAAGGGGAATATGAAAACAGATATAAAGCCTTCCGTGCTGCTCATATATGCAGCCGATCATGAAGCCCCAACACAAGAAGTAAATTTACTGCAACAATGGCTCTTTCATTTTTCTTCCGAAGTTCGTGTCGTTTTCAGTGAACATGTGCAAACCTCTGATTTTCAAGGAATTTCCCACGTTTTGTTCATCAGTCAGTCCGACCGAAAACTTCCTGCTTCTGTTCAGAAAAGGCTCCAATTGTTTGAAGGAAAAAAACTGTTTATTGACCCACTTAACAACGTAAATCAGACACAGATTAATCGCATTGTAAACCCAAAGGAGGAAATAGATATTTTACTAGAAAAGCCTATCATCCTTCCCCTAATCTCCCCCTCCTCGTATACCCGCGTCGTGCTAGAAGGTTGGAAAGGAAGTGAGAACATAGGCCCCGTTGCATACGAACATAACGATATACTGTATTTTCTGATAAACAAGTTTGACACAGAAATGATCCAACACATCGTCATCGAACTTCTACATGAATTTTTTGAAATCAAACTCGACAGAAAAAATGATGTTCTCATTCTTTTGGAAAAAATAGATCCCCTCACAAATGCAGAACATTTGGAGCATTTGCTACAACTATTACAAAAAAGGGATGTATCCTATTTACTCGCTGTTTCACCTATTACCTATGATAACCAAATGAATTCCGACTACCATTTACAAGACCATGACGAGCTAATCACAGTACTACAACGTAGCATCGATCAACGAGGATATGTATTACTTGATCTATTGAATGAGAACGTTGACATAGAAAAAGGAATTCAGCAATTATCCTACCATCAAATCTACCCGATTGGTGTATATGGAAACTTTCTTACTTCAAATATAGATCAAAAATGGGTGCATGTGCATGAAGATATTGGACGAATAAGTCTGTTTCAAAACCAGCAAAACCTTTCATTGTATGCTCGATATTCATTACCTGAGACATCGATAACCGAGTTCCATCGACTCCAAAAACAAATGAACGACTTTTCATTTTTTGGTAATCGTTTTATATTGTTATCCTTTCCTGCTTATTTGTCAGAAAAAGATTTGGAGGATTTGATTTCAATAGTGGAAGCAAACAATGATACACAGTGGCTCGATATCAACACTTTTGAGACTTCCATACAGGTTCCTTACGTATCGATTCATTTAAAAAATAGTCAGCTTTCTGGAGAAGAAAACTTACCGTTTTTCAAATCCTTTCTCATAACAAGGACATTCACCACAGTAGAAATTATTTTATGGATCATTGCTTGTGTTACCATTGTTACCTTGATTTTTTTCATCGTTTATCTAGTTTGGCTACGACTAAAATTACGTAAGCGTCTCTTTCAAGAAAGGAATGTCAATTCAAATGGCTAACACACTATTTTTACTTTCACTAGCAACCATTTGGTTCATGCTTTTGTATCACATGTTTTTAATGCAAGGTGGGTATTTTCATTTTTTACGCTACAGGAAACCAATCCAACAATGGATACAAGCAATGCGATCATATCCAACCGTATCGGTGCTCATTCCTTGTCATAACGAAGAAGTCGTCATTGAAAATACATTAAAAGCCATGGTGAGGTTAAAGTATCCAAAGGAGAAGCTTGAGATCATTGTGATTAATGATAGTTCAACGGACCGGACATTAGAGCTCGCTGAAGCATTTGCCCAAACGCACCCCTTTATAAAAGTGGTTACAACAGAAGAGGAGTTTGCTGCGAAAGGAAAATCGACAGCCTTAAATTTTGGGTTACAGCATTCTATAGGTGAAATCATTGTCGTCTATGATGCAGACAATACACCGGAAAGTGATGCCGTATACCACTTAGTGCTAGCGCTTAAAAATGATCCAAAAGCGGGTGCAGTCGTCGGAAAATTCCGCGTTTCAAATGCAAGAAAAAATCTATTAACACGATTCATTAATATTGAAACGATTTGTTTCCAATGGCTCGTGCAAGCAGGACGGTGGCTGTGGTTTAAAATGGCCACTATTCCTGGTACAAATTTTGCAATCCGAAGAAGTTTGCTAGAGAAGTTAAACGGCTGGGATCACCGTGCTCTTGCAGAAGATACAGAATTAACGATACGGGTATATGAACAAGGCTATCATATTCGCTTTTTTCCAGAAGCCATCACGTGGGAGCAAGAACCAGAAAGCTGGAAGGTATGGTGGAAACAGCGATTAAGATGGGCACGTGGAAATCAATATGTAATTTTAAAATTTTTCCGAAAGCTTTTTACGATAAAACGAAAAGGAATTTTTTTTGACATCTTTTATTTTTTCTTTACGTATTTTTTATTTTTCTTTGGAGTTATTTTGTCAAATATTCTTTTTATATTAAATATTTTCATTGATTTGGATTTACAAGCAGGAATTATATCTTTCTTATTGTGGATGCTTGCTTATTTTTTATTCATCACCGAAGTTCTTATTGCATTAAGTATTGAAAAATCTGAAATCAATCTACAAAACTTTTTCGTTGTGTTAATCATGTATTTTACGTATTCACAAATATGGATTTTACTCGTTATGTATGCCATCTTTTTGGAAACAAAACGAATGTTACTAAAAGAAGAAATGCAGTGGTACAAAACCGAGAGATTTACCAAACAAAAACACATGTAAATGACAAAAGAGAGAAGCAGTAGGGGGTCATAGTATGAGCAAACAGGATGAAACATGGGTATCTCGAAAGAAAAAGTTTCAAAAAAAGAAGCATAGGACTCGCTTTCTATTAGTTATCGGATTAATTGTAGGGATCTCAGCTATTAGTGTTTTCTTTGTTTTTCATAAACAAATTCTAACACTCATTCAAAAGCAAGAGACAATCCAAGAGCCACTAAATAAGGAGCAATTAACCGAACCAAACAATTCGACTGCAGTAAAAAATTCTGACACCATCACAAACCCTATAAACTATGAAATAAAAAAAGTGGACGTCAACACAACAGCACAGCAAGATTCTCCAATTTCTTCATCCTCACACATCATTCCATTCTTACAGGATGATAGGAAGCTAGTAACCGCAAGAACCTTTGACTACTTTTATCGAGCTCCACTGACACATTTTGGACCAAACAGCTATTTAAAGCTTGTGTTTAGTCATTCTGAGCTCCTAAAAGAGGATGAATCCTCCCTTACTGTGTTGATTGACAATATTCCTGTAAAAAGTGTTCGATTAACAGATGAAAACAGGAACTTTTATTCAATGAACATCCCGCTCGATAAGAAGTTTTTAACAGAAGGCTTCCACAAGCTTTCGTTTCAATTTGTCGGATCCCTTACGGAAGACGATTGTGAAGACATATTAAATCCTGCCAATTGGCTCATACTACATCAAGAAAGCTATCTTTTTTTTGATACAAAAAACTACGTACAATTTGATGACATGCTTAAACAATTTCCTTACCCGTTTATCAATGAAGGAATGGAAAAGCCATTGCAAGCAATCCTTGTCGTTCCTGATCAATTGACCGAATCTCTTTTTACATCTGTTGTCAAACTAAGTCATTTTCTTTCAAATCAGACATCGACAAGAGAAGAGGTGACTATATTACGGGAATCAGAAGTAACAGAAGAATGGATTGCTTCCAATCATATTATCGCAATAGGAACAAAAGACCAATGGCAATCGTTTATGAAAGACGTTTTAGAAAAAAATGATATAAAATTTCCAGAAGACCATATGGTACTACAAAGCTTGATTATTGAATCACCTACCCCCCATCAACTTTTACTAATCACAGCGACGTCAGACTCTTTGATCGAGCAACATATCGATGTCGTCACAAATAGGGAATACATTCAGCAGCTTAGTGGAAATTATTTAGCTGTTGCTACTCAACCTGATTTCCCTGAAAGAGACAACGAAAAAGATGGAATTACACTTGATATGCTAGGGACAGAAGACATTGTGCTAAATTCGTCATCCGCAGCATCACAGTCATTTCAAGTCCCTATCCCAAGCTACTGGTCATTACAAGATCATATGGAGATTCATTTAAACATTCGGCTTTCCCCTCTTCTCATCGAGAACGAGCCTAACGATACAGAAGAACGACTAGGCTTGACCATTTTCGTGAACGAGGAGCCGTTTACCATTCCAATCGAAGAGCTTGCAGAAAAAATGAAACAGGACAATGAAAATGGTTGGGAGAAACCCATTCCATACAAGCTGCGTATTCCGAAAGAAATCATTGAAGAGCAAATATCGATGAATTTACAGTTTCAAGTCAATTTTATCAACCATGAGCTTCATTGCTTAAAAATCGATGATTCCAGCCGATGGATATGGATTGACAAGGAAAGCACAATAGACGTACCTTTCGATATTCCGAATGAACAAAGCTTCGCAAATTTTCCTGCTCCAATCACTGGAAAAACTGATTTTAATGATGTTGTCTTTATCCCGTTTGGAGAGTTAACAGGAGAAGAACTCACCAATCTAGCCAACATGATTGCATCGATGGGGATGTATTTTGATGAAATTGACCAATTAAAATTCCGATTTAATCCTACCTACGAAGACATTCTTGAATATACGAACGAACACCTCGTGTTCATCGGTACAAAAGCTTCGTTCGAACAAGACCCTAAATGGAAGGAGTTCATAGCACCATATTTTGAACGATTAGAAAAACTTCAAATCCTGCACGAAACAGCCGATGTTGTCTCATGGATGACTCCATCCTTCAACAATTTCGATCGTTCGCAATGGGTCATTGTGCACATGGAAAAGGAGAAAGCGGTTTTGCCAAACATGGAAAGCATCGTTTCCTTTTTAATGACTAGCACAAATCGAGGAAACGTCCTCGTCGAAAGCAAATCAGGTGAAATTTTGGTCACATCATTAGAGGAAAAAGTACCTTCACCAGTATCTGTAGGGCCTGGAAGTATGTTAAAAGAGCATTCCTTAACTATTATAGGAATAACAGCTGTATTCGGTATTGGAGTGTTTTTGTTAATGCAATTGGTGAGGAGAAAGCGAAAAAGGTAAATAGTATATTAAAAGAGCAATAGGGGCTTTCTCATAAGGGTCTGACCTCACATACTTAAACCGATATATAGCTTTTTATCACATGTTTAATATCTATATATTGGTTTTTGAGGTCTGATCCTTTAGTTTTGAGACAGGGCCACTTTATCTTACAGCCTGTATCCCTGTTCAGGGTGCAGGTTGTTTTATGTTCTCATTTCGTGTATGCCTTTTCACGCACTTTTCGTTTAGTCTGCTCGGTACATGTTGTTTTATGTTCCCATTTCACCTATGCCGGTTTCGCGCACTTTTTGTTCAATCTCTCGGTACAGGTGTTGTTTATGTTCTCATATCTCCCCAATTAAAAACTCCATTCATCACTCAATTTACTTTCTATTTAACCGAAAATTTTTAATTAAATTCTCAAAGAACTACATGTTCGATTGTTTAAACAAAAATAATTGTTTAATTTTGAAATTCATCTGGACGATTCTTAATGAAGTTAAAGTGATAAAGTAGTGCTTCCACTATACGTTGAGAAGCATTCCCATCTCCATATGGGTTTGAGGCTTTGGACATTTGTGAATAAATATTTTTGTCCGTCAATAATTGCTTCGTTAACTTATAAATATCATCTTGATGAGTGCCTGCTAACTTAAGGGTTCCAGCTTCAATTCCTTCAGGTCTTTCAGTTGTATCTCGTAATACTAGAACAGGTTTTCCTAGAGAAGGTGTTTCTTCTTGTACCCCACCTGAATCCGTTAAAATAAAATAAGCTCTTGAGGCGAAATTATGGAAGGCTATCACATCGAGAGGTTCAATTAAATGAATTCGACTATGATTTCCTAGGACTTCTTTCGCTATCTTACGAATAACAGGGTTTAGATGTATGGGATATACGACATGTAAATCTTGAAATTCTTTTATAATATCTTTAATTGCAGTAAAAATGTTATACATTGGTTGACCAAGGTTTTCCCTACGGTGAGCCGTTAATAATATAAATCGGTCCGGTCCAATATTATTAAAAATAGGAAGATGATAAGGTTCTCTTACTGTTGTCTTTAAGGCATCAATTGCTGTATTACCCGTTATAAAAATATATTCTTCTATTTTATTTTCTTTTAGTAAATTTTGAGATGATTTCTTTGTTGGTGCAAAGTGTAAATCTGCTAACACATCTGTTAATTGACGGTTCATTTCTTCAGGATAAGGGGAATATTTATTCCAAGTACGTAAACCAGCCTCTACGTGACCAATCTTAACCTTATTATAAAAAGCAGCTAGAGATGCTACATATGTTGTAGTGGTATCACCGTGTACTAAAACGATATCAGGTTTTAAATTTTTCATTATGTGATCTAAACCTACTAATGCTTTTGTTGTTATATCTACAAGTGTCTGCTTGGACTGCATAATGTTCAAATCATAATCTGGTTCAATCTCAAATACATCTAATACTTGATCGAGCATTTCTCTATGCTGAGCTGTCACAACTACATACGAATGAATTTTATCAGGATACTTTTTAAGCTCTTTGACTAATGGAGCCATTTTGATTGCTTCAGGTCTTGTGCCAAAAACAATCATAACTCTAAGAAAATTAACCATTTTTCCCTCCTGTTACGGGGACTGGTCCTCACTATATTAACGCGTTAAATGGTAGATTTTTCTCGTTAATTATTAATGCCATGCTTTTTTATTCCTTACTTATCAAAAAAGTACCATGACTTGTCATTAAATTATTTCTTTTGCCAATTAATTGTTTCAATATTTTAAAGCTTTTTCTTTATGTTTTAATATAAATAAAAAAATTTTATTACTTTTCAGAAGTTCTTCTAAAACCATTTTATATCAAAATATTAGTATAATAACTATAATTCCGAAATATTTTATTTTAGCCGGACAATGATATTGTCCTTCTGTCCACTTGAAATAGAGGGAGAGAATATCTATGATAGTTATAGTTTCAAATCCTAAGGATAGAGTTTATTCACAATTAATTGATTTAGAGTTTGAAATTTGCTATCACCTTGTGTTAAAAAAAGATATGGGATCTTTAAAGGTAATTGAACTAACATTAAAAAAATTGCAAAGTTCGTTTAAAGGAATGAAGGAACAATCAGAATGGGCTAGTACTATTCTGGGGGACAATCAAACAGTTAAGGTCTATTATTACTACACAGACGAAAATGCTAAAAATGTTCTTAAAAAGTTAGCAGATTCTCTTTATAATTGGATCCAACCTCATTTGCCAGAAGACTTGTCCTTTTTTAAGAATGGAAAGGCATGTTTAATAACCTCTTCTCATGAAACAGAAAGCTTTATTGATACACATTATGAAATCAAAAAAGTATTAAGTATTCCAGGATTAAAAGCCCATATAGAAGAATAGGATTCATCTTATCATTAGATCAAGAGTTATGAAACGAAACACCCTTATTTCAAAATTTATATATTTAAGTATAAATAACTATGAACCATAAATGTTTCTCTAATATAGTTTCTTAATTTAAATTCGAATAAATGGATTTTAGCAAGAAAACTGGCCATCTGTCCAAGGAGGGAAAAATGAAAAAAGGTACACTTCCTTTCGTCATTGGAATAATATTATTAATTTTGTCTTTTCCACCCAATTTTTTAAATATACGAGAATTTTTTTATAATCAATTGGTTCACAAGCAATATGAAATGGACAAAGTCACTGTCAAAGGCACAAACTACTTTATTGAAGATAGTGGGAATATTGGCATTGAAAGTGTTGGAATCGTAGTATTTGAGGGAGAAAATCCATATCGTGACGTAACTAATCATCAAATACAATTAGAAGGTGCTCATCTTAAAAGAGTAGGTCAAGAAGGCATTTTTGAGCAAACATTTAACTTTAACAACCAAATTATTATAATGAAAGATCAGTTTCCATTGAATAAAACGTCAGATCCTATTCATATTTTTCCTGAAACAGCATCATTTCCAATTGAAATCACCATTAATAATCGATCGTTCCAAGATACTAAACCAATTACTTTCCAACCAAGAGACTTTGAGGGCGGACGCTATAACTATCAATTGGGGCTCTTATTGATTAACAATCGTTCTACTAAAGAGGAATCTTTATTAATTATTCAACGTTTCGGTAAATGGTGGTCAATAGAGGAAAGTCAATGGAAATTTATATGGGTTTCAAAAAATGGCGAAACGAAAGTAGAAACGTTTAATAATACTGAAAGAAAAAAAGTTCCTTACAGAACTGCTTTTATCAACGAAGCAATGGTCACACCTACGTTGTTAGGATATAAAAGAGATGCAGTCATGTACTATCCCACTTTTTTCCATCCATTGCTCTATCCTTGGTTGACAACGTTATTGGGATTGTTACTAACTATATTTGGATTTATTCGTCGATTCCTTTATTCTAAATCATTGAAGTCAATTGACTAAAGAAATCAGTTGACTTTCCAGAACTGATTTCTTTTTTCTGTTCGTTGTATATTTCCTTAAATTTTGCTAAGCATTCAGGAAATCTTTTTTTCGTTACAGAAAGTTTAAGTTCAATAAAGTGTTAAAGTGCTTTCTTTGTAGGTATTTTGGTGTCTAGCTTCAAGCGCCATCGGCTTGGATCGCTTTGGCACCGCTGTGGCGGCGGAAGCCTCCTCGCGGAACCTCTAGCGCCCTTCGCCGATAGACGAGCGCTTTGTGCTTTTTCTGTGAAAATAAAAATTACCCATAAGATGAACGATCTATCATGATAGGTAGATGGTAGAAAGAAAAAACCCCGGGGAGAATAAATTTTCATGTCTGGGGTGTGAGTGTAAAATCATGTGTGTTTCTTATCATCTGAATCTATTTTGATGGAGAAAGTTTATCCTCTTAGTATAGAAAGTATGAAGGCGAAATAGTTGAAAAAAGATTGGATTATAAAACACTTCAAAAATCTTCCATCAACAAAAAAAGAACAAGAAAGTCTTCTAGAGTTTTTAATGTCAGAGGCTGATTCTTTATCCCCAACTCATGATTTTTATCACGATATTGTCACATTAATTGATAAATTGAACCAAAATGAGTTTCAGCATGTAGGGGAATGGCTAAATCATGTACGGTTACATCCCGCAAATCGTTTTGCACATGTGGACAATCATACATCAAATGAGGAGTCAGCCGCGACTATTTCTGATTCAGATAATTCATCTAATCATGAAGAAAATGAAAGAGATTCTGTAGTTGTTTCGATCATAATTGGGATTATCGCCTCTATATTATTTACACCTTTCTTAGGTATAATTATCGGATTTATTTACTTCTTTAATGCAAGGAAAATTCATGAGATATTAAGCTGTCTTGGATGTGGCATTTTTTTCTTGATAATAATGCAATTATTATAGAATCTTTATAACATAATGATACAATCAATATTAAAAAAATGAATCATTTTCAAATATGATAAAATAAATTTCGTCGATCTCCAGTTACGTCATTGCGTCAACCCCCAGGAGACTGGCGATCTTTTCTATTTTTTTTATTGTAGATTTCCCACAAGTCGTGTGTTGGTTTGCTTTAGTGGTGTTCAGTATTCTTGAAGAATATCGACAGCTCTTTGTTTAAATCGAACGACAGAATTTTTCGACGGAATTGCTAACGTGATAGGTATAACGTTCGGAGTAACTTTCCCAATATTTATACAAATCATTTGGCGGTATCAACACCAGCAAAGGGAACGAAAGCGGTCGATCTTATTATTCACGTTCCTCGAAGCTTTCATTTTATTCCCTCTACTTTATGGACTCACTTAGTAAATGAACCGATTGACTAAGTACCTTTTCTCTCCCAACCTTCATCAAACAACACGGTGGGGCAAACAGTTTCAACAAATAATTGGGTGGACGAGAAACCTGTCCCTCTGTCCACCCTAAACTCCCCTTATTCTAAAAAAGTACATCAAAGGATAAAGGAGTGCCTGCTTTTAAATCTTGTTTTGCTGTTAATCCCATAATTTTTTCAAAATATTTTGGCTCTAAACCATACCCTGGACGAATAACTTTAATGTTTTTTTTCGTGAATTTTTCTCCTGCTTTAATATCTTTTACCACATAAATAGACCTTCTTCCTTTTAAGGACTGTCTTTCTTTTTCTGTTGGTCCATATTTAATTGAACCTAATGCCTGCCATGCTCTATTTGTTTCTTCAACCAAATTTTTCATTTCTTGGGGTTCCATCGAAAATGCAGAATCTACTCCTCCATCTGCTCTTGAAAGTGTAAAATGTTTTTCAATTATAGTTGCTCCAAGAGCTACACTAGCAACTGCAACACCAATTCCCATAGTATGATCAGATAATCCTACTTGACAATTAAATAATTCTTTCATATGAGGAATAGTTAGTATATTTGTATTTTCTGGGCTAGCTGGATATGTACTAGTACATTTTAAAAGAATCAAGTCCTTACATCCTCCATCTTTTGCAGCTTGTACTGCTTCTGCTAACTCTTGTATATTTGCCATTCCAGTCGAAATAATCATTGGTTTTCCAGTTGATGCTACTTTTTTAATTAATGGTATATCTGTATTTTCAAAAGAAGCAATCTTATAAATTGGAACATTAAGATCCTCTAAAAAATCAACTGCAGTTTCATCAAATGGAGTACTAAACGGAATAATACCCAATTCCTTACATTTATCAAATATAGGTTTATGCCATTCCCATGGAGTATATGCTTCTTGATATAACTTATATAACGATTTTCCTTTCCAAAGATTATCTTGGTCCTTAATAACAAATTCCCCATAGTTTATATTTAATGTCATGGTATCAGCAGTATATGTTTGTAATTTTAATGCGTCAACACCACAAGCTGCAGCTGCTTCTACAATTTCCAAAGCTCGTTCAAGTGATTGGTTATGGTTTCCTGACATTTCTGCAACAATAAAAGGGCTATTTTGTGGGCCTATTTTTTTATTACCAATTTGTATCTCTTTCACTTAAAAACCCCTACCTTTATTTATTGTTAAAAAATCTTAATAAATTCTCACCAAATGGACCTTTACCCATAAAATTCTCAACTGAAATTCCCAGTAACTCTAAACTTCTATAAACATCTGAAAATGTGTATTCAGGGAAATCTGATCCTATCACAATTCTTTTCTCGAAAGTTTGAAAAAGAAATTTAATATCTAGTCCAATCGAACTAGAAGCAAACCTTGGTAACGTTAATGATAAATCTATAAGTACGTTTTCATATGAGCGTATTATCTCTGATGTTTGTAATAGTTCATAGTATCCACCATGAACTAAAACTATACGGGTATTTTGATTCCTTTCACATATCTCATGAATGACATCATACAATGGACGTTTTAAAGGTTTTGATGGTGGACGGTGTAGAGTACATATATAACATACTAAATTGTACTTCCCTGATATATCCAACAAAGTATTAATTTCTAAAGAATCTAATGATAAGTCACAGAATCGAGGGTGTAACTTGATGCCCATAAAACCTTGCTTTTTTAAGGAAGAAACTTTTATTTCCAACTGTTCTTTACTTTGACCCTTTGGATTTATAGATGCAATTGGAATAAATTTATCTGGATACTTTTTAAAAACTTCCAGCACTAAATCATTATCTTTTAAAGGTTCATTACCAACTAAAACTGCTTTATCTACATTAGCTTTTCTCATTTCATTTAATAAACGATTTAAACTTGCATCATAATCCTTAAAAATCCATTTACCACTTTTAGTAATGTGTGTTAGAGAATCAATAATCATAAAATAATTCTCCTATCTATATTAAATATATAAAAAATCAAAATAAATCTTCATTGTTGGATAAATTAATAAATTTTTTTAATTGTAGATCAGAAACCGCGTAAGAAATACGTACATAATCATTTATTCCATAATAAGCCCCTGGAACTGTAAATATACCGTATTTCTCCATGAGATGATTAGAAGCATGAACAGAATTGGAGTATTTATCTGTTATTCTGACTAACATATAAAAAGTTCCTTTTGGATTGTTAAAGCAATGCTTTTGTTTGATATTTTCTAGAATGGTTTTTTTTCGTTTTAAATATATATTTTTATGCTTTTCACTAATTTTATTATAAACAGACTTACTTAACATACTTAATGCCTTTTGTTCTAAACTTCCAGCACATGTTGCAATATGTTGATGAATTTTTAATATATTTGTTATTAATGAATGATGTGCTATTATATATCCTATTCTTAACCCTGTACAAGCCAAGGATTTTGAAACCCCATTTATTAAAATGACATTAGTGAAACTTTTATCCATAATATTAATTATTGATGTAAACTCATCAAATACAATTGTTGAATATATTTCATCAGATATTAAATAAATAGAGTGACGCTTACACAGATTATATAATTTGACTAATTGATCTTTTTTATATAAATTACCTGAAGGATTATTTGGATTGTTTATAATTAATGCTTTTGTTTTAGAATTAATTTTTTCATTTAAAATATCCCAATTAATTGAAAAATCATCATTACAATCAATAATTACTGGCTTTCCACCACATAACAAAACCATATCAATATAACTTAACCAATAAGGTTTGATAATAATAACCTCATCGCCTGGATTTAAAATAGACATTAATGATATATATATTGCATACTTAGCTCCAGGTGTAACGATAATATTATTAGTGTCATAACATCGTTCAATGTTGTGCCACTCAAGAATTCTCTTCCTTAATTCCTCTATGCCTTGTTTATTAGTGTAACCAGAATAACTTATCTGTACAGAATAATTAAGTGCATCTTTGATTTCCTGTTCTAATTCAAATTGTGGTTCGCCAATAGATAAATTTATTATTTCCCTACCTTCTTCATTCATTTTATTAGCCATTTCATTTAGTTTCATAGAAGATGAAGGTTTTAATTTATTAAGAATATTATTGTAATCCAAATCATCACTTCCTAACTATTAAGAACTTCAAACCTTATACTGTATTCTAAAAGATTCGCATTATTAAACACTTCCTCCCAATTATCACCATAACTTATGATATAGCCTAATCTTGAACCATCACTTGTTATAGGACCAATATTATCTCCAACATTTACAAAAAAACCATATTCAATATTTGTTAATTTATCTATTATCTTGTCCATCTGTACTATTTTTTTTAATTCTCCTTCATTAGCTGTAAAAAAACGTAAAATACAAGGGTTCTCTTGAACATTATTTATAGTTATTGACTTTCCAAAATATAAATCTATTACAGTTCCTACAATATCAATACCTGTTACCAAAGGTATTACTTTATCAAATACACCAAATCCACCACTTCTAGTAGTTGTTTCAATAATATAAACTTCCTCATACTTATAAGAATAAATAACTTCAGTATGAGTTATAGTATTATTAAAGTTACAGGCTTTTAGAAATTGATTCACTGTTTTTTCAATTCTACTTTTTAATTCTTTTACAAGAGGAGAGTTGTAAAATAATTCAATAGACACAGTAAAATTATTAAGAGGTTTTTTCTTTTCAGAAATAGCTAAAGTTCTTATATCTTCGTTTATTATTAAAGATTCTACCGTAAACTCTATACCTTCTATAAATTCTTCGACTATGATTTTATTTTCAAAAGAGGAATATTTACTGGCAACCTTAATAGCTTTTTTTAACGAATTTTTTTCTTTAACAATACTTACTCCTCGGCTTCCTGCACTATCAATAGGCTTGACTATACATGGAAAAGATAACTTATTATTTAAAATCATATCTTCAATATTTTCTGCATTGTTTTTAGAACAAAAAGAGAAATATTTAGGAGTTGGCAAACATTCTTTTTCTAATATCTTCCTTTGTTCTAATTTTGATGTAGCTATTTTTACATTATTTAAAGTTAGTCCATTTAGACCCAACGTTTCATTGATAACTGCAACTGTTTTTAAAGCATACTCTGATGAAAAACTTATACATCCAAATAAGTTAAAATTTTTTTGCTCAATTAACTGAATAATTTTATGATAGTCTTTTATATCAATATTATAAAATTCATTACAATATTTTTTACCTTCACAGTTTTCATCCCCATCAATACCAATAACATAAAACCCTTTTTCTTTTAACTTTAGAAGACCACTTATTTGAAATCGACCTGCACCAATTACAAGAACCTGTTTCATCTTAGAAGCTCCTTGAAAAAATAATTTGTTTAATTCTATTCTTTCCTTTTCCATCTACAAAATTTGAATAACTATTATAAATGCTTTTTCTGAATTGAATATCCTTATACTTATTAATTAACCATTCTAAATCTCTCAATTTAAATAAATGAACGTTTTGATTAATATAGTTAATAAATTTTTCTTCCATATTATTTTGAGGAATTGCAATAACAGGATTCCCCAAATAAATTGCTTCAAGTAAAGTAGTTCCTCCTCCACAAATAATAATGTCACTTTGTGACATTAATTTACCGATTTCTGGAGTATGATCTATAATTTCTACTTGTTTTGAATACAATTCTATAATTTTTTTATTTTTTTTATTTAAACGACCAATAATAACTTTTACTCTAAATTTATTAAGATTTATATTTTTTAATACTTTTAGAGTATTATCATTAGGATCTTCTCCTCCAAAAGTAATTAGAATATCAGGTTTCGATTTAAATATTGTTTTAGGATTTTTTTTGTTAGCCATTATTTCGTCCTTTAATATAAAAAAATTTATACCTTCATAAATTTTTCCATTAAATAAGCTCTTATCTTTATTACTTTGTTCAAATAAATTAATAATAATATCAATATTATTATTTGAATAATTGAAATAGTCTAATACAATTAATTTTCTTGATAAAGATTTAAGTTGTTTTAATAAATATTCGTTTGGTTTTATCGAATCATATAATATTACATCATATCTTTCTTCTGTCTCTAATTTAGAAAGAAATATATTTTCTCCTAATTCTAATATCAATTTTTCTGCTAGCTGTATTTTATTACACGTAAATAAAACATCATCGATTGAAGAAAAATTCAATAAAAATTTATATAAATAATACATTCTATATACGTTACCTGTTCCATAATTTTCATGAATTTCTGGATATAAAAGAATTTTCATAGTAATAGAATAAAGTTCTCCTCCAAATTTATTTTACTCATCTAAATATTTTTTTAGACAAACTGTTTCATATGTACTCATCTTTTTTCTGTCAATACAATCAAACCAAATATCTTCTTGTTCTTCAATAAACTCTAATTTTTTATAGAATTGTTCATTATGTTGGTCTTTAGGAATTATTACAACACCTGTGTCGTCACAAACTGCAATGGCACCATCGTACATCTCTCTTCTTTTATTAATAAACTCCTCACTAAGCGTATGCGGTAACTTTTTATTAAAACAACCAACAGGATTAAAACCGCTACACCAAATAGGCCAATTTTCTTTAATAAGGTTTTGTGCGTCTCTAAGTTTTCCTGTTACTATAATTGCAGAAGCTTGTTTATATAATAAAACGTATTTGGCTACTAGTTCACCAAAAATAGCTCGATCATTACAATCGAAAACTTCAACAAAAACAATGTCTCCTTCTTTAACTCTTTGTATTTGTTCATGTACATCCCAATTACTCTCTCCATATGCATAAGCCCAAAATACATTACCAACACAAAAGTGACCTCTATTAATAGCCTGAACTTCTGTAATGGCACCAGTTTTATCAAGACAATCTGCAACTTCAGTACTTGATACCTTATTTCTTTTTATATAATCTATAATTTTTTTTTTCATACTTTACTCCCTTCCTTTTTATTCGTATTGTCAAAAATTTTTATATAAAAAATCATCGATTATCGTTGATTATCAAGGCTTTATAAACCAAAAACTTCCCCCTAAATTGGACTTATGTCAAACCTTTACACCGCATCAAATGTTAACTAATTATGTTCTTTTGCTTAATATGTTTATTAATATGAATTAATTCTGTTTTTTTCCTAAATAAAGACAATATATCATTTATAGTAAAATTTTTATTTTGGGGATAAAGTTCTGTAATTATATTTTCAATCAACTCAAAGTCCTCAGTAGTATCAACTGTCAATCTATATTTATTTAAATCTTTACTTCCAACTATTTTTCCTAATGAGTACCTTTCAGGATTTAAATAGATATACGGGGTAACGTGTTCGCGCTCATACTCCTTTCTTGCTTTTTTATTTACTTCTTCGATTATTGTTGTAGAAAACACTTCCGTATCCATGCCACGTGGATATTCAGAATTTGAGACATAATCATATTTAGGGAGATTATCTAGATAATACAATACTACTTTATCAATTATATATGGATCAATAATCGGACAGTCTGATGTTAAACGAACAATTACATCTACATTAAATTGTGTTGCAGACTCATAATATCTTGAAAGAACATCCTCCTCTGAACCTCTATAGTACGGAACTGAAAGATGTTCACAAAGCTCGACGATTGGGTTGTCACTTTCTTTTGTAGTTGTCGCTATGATAATCTCATCAATTGTTTTAGCTCTTTTTACTCGTTCTATTTGATATTCTAATAACGTTTTATTAAGAACTTTTTTTAATACCTTACCAGGGAGTCTGGTTGAACCCATACGTGCTTGAATAATAGCTGCAACTTTCACTCAATTCACCTTCTTACTTTTTATAGTAATTTATCGTTCTTTTTACAGCTTGAATGACATCTTGAACGTCCTCTTCACTCATCGCAGGGAATAAAGGCAATGTGATTATTTCTTCATACAATCTTTCAGCATTTGGACAAATACCTTTTTTATAGCCTAATTGTCTGTAATATGGTTGGAAATGAACAGGAATATAATGCACATTAACTCCTATATTTTGTTGTTGCAACGCTTCAAAAATTTCTTTTCGTGAACCTGTTAATTTATCTAAATTTAATCGAATAATGTATAAATGCCAACTTGATTCACCATCATGATGTTGGTGAGGTGTAATAATTTCTTCCATTTCTTCAAATGCTTCATTATATATTTGCACATATTCACGACGAAGCTGAACAAATTTTTCTAATTTCTTTAATTGACTTATTCCTAAAGCGGCTTGAATATCCGTCATGCGGTAATTGTATCCAAGAAATTGCATTTCATAATACCAAGGACCGTGGTATTCCATTAGCTGATCCTTTTCCCGTGTAATTCCATGCGAGCGAAATTGTAAAAGCTTTTCATAGAATTCTTTATTATTGGTTGTAATTATTCCACCCTCACCTGAAGTAATATGTTTTACTGGATGAAAGCTAAACATCGTCATATCACTAATGGAGCCAATTTTTCTCCCTTTATAGCTAGCTCCTAATGCATGTGCCGCATCTTCAATCACAACTAAATTATGTTTTTGGGCAATTGCTATAATACGTTCTAAATGAACAGGTTGGCCGGTAAAATCGACTGGAATAATAGCTTTCGTTTTATTGGTTATCTTTCGTTCAATTTCATCAGGGTCAATATTGTAAGTTTTTTCATCAATATCGGCAAAAACAGGTACTCCACCTTGATAAACAACACAATTGGCGCTAGCTGCAAAGGTCATTGGAGTTGTGATAACCTCATCTCCTTCTCCAATACCAGCTGCATAACAAGCTCCATGTAGTGCTGCAGTACCATTCGAAAAGGCAACGGCATATTTAGCACCTACATACTTAGCAATTTCTCTTTCAAATTTAGATATATATGGTCCTGTTGTTAAATAATCACCTTTTAAAACATCAACCACAGCATTAATATCATCATCATCAATCCACTGTCTTCCATATGGTAAGTAAGATTCTCGAATAGGTTTAAAGATTATTTGTTTTTCCATTTTAATCATCTCCTAAGGGTGAGAAGAAATAAATTTACATTTCTTCTACTAATGCTCTTAACTCGTCAACAGTTAACCAATCAGTATTCGTATCACTCGTATATTTAAAACCATCTGGTAACGGTTTTCCTTCTTTCATATCTGCTTCAGGCCACCAAGGAAATTCAGGCTGAATAATATAATATGTATCAAATTCCAATGTACGGCGAGCATCATCCTCTGTAATCATCGCTTCATGAAGTTTTTCTCCTGGACGAATTCCAACAATTTCAATTTCACATTCCGGAGCTATGGCTTCTGCTAAATCTACTACCCTCATACTAGGAATCTTGGGTACAAAAATTTCCCCTCCGCTCATACGTTCTAAGTTATCTAATACAAATTGAACACCTTGATCAAGGGTAATCCAGAAGCGAGTCATTCTTTCATCAGTAATAGGTAATTTTCCAGTATGACGAATTTTCTTAAAGAATGGCACAACACTGCCTCGGCTACCAACAACATTTCCATAGCGAACTACTGAAAATCTAGTGTCTTTTTCACCTACATAGGAGTTTGCAGCTACAAACAATTTATCGGATGCTAACTTTGTCGCACCATAAAGATTGACAGGGGCTGCAGCTTTATCAGTACTTAAGGCAATTACTCGCTTAACTCCCCGATCAATCGCTGCTTCAACAATATTTTGAGCACCATAAATATTAGTCTTTATTGCTTCGAATGGATTATATTCACAAGCTCCTACGTGCTTTAAAGCCGCAGCATGAACAACTACATCAACACCATCAAATGCGCGATAAAGTCGATCTTTATCTCGAACATCTCCTAAAAAGAAACGAATACGAGGGTCTGTATATTCTTGAGCCATTTCATATTGTTTTAATTCATCACGACTAAAAACAATAACTTTTTTTACATCATATTCTAAAACCTTTTTTATAAATTTTTTTCCAAATGAACCTGTTCCACCTGTTACTAATACTGTTTTTCCTGCTAAGTTAAACATAAATCCATTCCTTCCTTCAAAAATTTATTAGTAAACATTATTTGAAATTAAACAAAACTTTTTATAGTTTTCAATATCATTTTAATATAATGTATAAAACTCGTTAATGTTAAAGTAAATTCCATTTCATCCTTTTCTAATGCTGTATAAGTCCTTAAAATAGCCTTTTGGGACAGTTTTGCACAAATTAAAATTTCTACTGGAACCCCATTATTATCTAAAGTGAAGTTAAAGATCCAAGAATATCTTTTTAATGTAAATACAGAAAGACAAGAATACCCGCAAGTTTCGTAATATTGGCTTTTCTTAAATGATGACCAACATTTAACTCTCAAAATCCTTGTTTAATTTCTTTTGGTAATTGCACAAAGTAGCCTTTATTCGTTATCATATGGGACACCTTTCTTTTTTGGGATTTGGTTTAGTCACCAATAGTTTACCAAAAGAACAGGCGTCTTTCTTTATCTTTTCAAAAATATCAAATCATCTTTTTAGACGTGTAAAACCTATTAACATCAAGTATTTTCTTATCACCTTCCATAACCTCTACATTTCTTTTAAACTTATATTCGATTTTAAATTCCTTTTTAATTCTCTTTACTAGGTATTCAAAGCCTTGGGCATAATAGATGTTGTTACTTTATGGACAAGGAACCTGTCCCTCTGTCAAGATACTGACCTCCCCCTATGATGGAAACACTCGATGCAGAATGATGAGGAGTGCGAAAAGGACGTGCTTTCGGATGTTCTATTGCTACTCCACTTAAATGATAAAGACTTATAACTTCTAACTGCTCTTCATTCGTTAAATCAGGCAAAATAGAGGCAAAACTTTCAGCTAGCAAACTTTTTCCACACCCAGGTGGACCTGACATGAAAAAGTGGTGTCCACCGGCAGCTGCAATCTCTAGTGCCCGTTTAGCATAGCCGTGTCCAATAATCTGTTCAAACGTAACAGAATGCGTTTTGGGTAATTCCTCTTTTTTGGGTAATGTGTGATGAAAGGAGAGAAGTAACTGACCTGATCCTGATAGATGATGAATGACATCTTGAATAGTAGATACATAGACTAACTCTAAATCGTTGACATGAATCTGGGGGAGTGATGTATCAAAGGGTAAGTATAATCTCGTTAATCCAATCTTTTTGGCGGCAAGTATAGCGGGTAGCATTCCTTCGACAGGCTCCAGTAAAATCAGGAAGTACCTAAAAAGAAAGACGTCAAGATTATGGTAAGATGAATTTCCTAAACTCCAGAAGAAGTATAGGAATCAGTACTTATGGGCAAGAAGATATTTCTGTGCAACAGTTGGAACTGTAAAAGAAAAAATCATTCAAAATTACATCGCAAATCCATTTAGTCATAAAAAAATATTAAGATGCTCCAGGTCTCATATAACGACTTGAGCCGGCAACATTTATGTCTAGATCCACCTACTTTAGCAGGTGGATCGTTTAAGCATGTATTGACACTAAATTACGATTAGTCATAAATTTGGCTTCATTATATTTACTTATTGTAACCCTCAATTAATGGGTGGACGGGGAACCTGTCCCTCTGTCCAGGGGCCTGTCCCTCACCACTTTACAACATTAACGTGGCGGGGGACTGACCTATAAAAAAACTCTCTTCCCATGCTAAAATAACATAAAAACGTTTTCAAAAAGGTGATATGATGAATCTTCCATTCAATAAGTGGCTTAATATTCTTTTATTTGTTTTGTTTTTATTTAGTTTCGTTTTTTGCTTTAGTGCCATATGTTCAAATACAGAACAGAATGGTCTCATATCTACTTTATTTCATAGTAATCAACATACCAATCCGCAAACTTTTGAAGGCCTTCTTCAATTGATGTTTTCGGTTTGAAATCTACAGCTTTTTGTAAAAGATCCGTAGATGCATATGTTGCTGGTACATCTCCTGGTTTCATTGGTTCAAATATTTTTTTAAATTCTACTGTTCTTCCTAGGGCGTTACTAAAAGCTTTCTCCAATGTTTCAATAAAGACCATTAATTTTTCAGGGTTGTTGTTTCCAATGTTATATACTTTATGTGGTACAGGTTCAGCTGGTGGTTTGCTAATAAGCCTTTCTATTCCCTCTACAATATCATCAATATATGTGAAGTCACGATATAAATCATTGTCAAAGTCACCATTGTTAAAGATTTTAATTGGTTCACCTGCAAAATGTTTGTTAGCAAAACTAAAATAGGCCATGTCTGGTCGACCCATTGGGCCATAGACTGTAAAAAAGCGAAGTCCTGTAGCTGGAATTTTATATAAATGACTATAGGTATATGCCATCAGTTCATTTGATTTTTTAGTTGATGCATAAAGAGATACTGGATGATCAACAAAATCCGTTTCCTCAAATGGAACCTTTTTATTTGCTCCGTAAACAGAACTAGAAGATGCATATACTAAATGATCAACTGGGTTGTGTCTACATGCTTCAAGTATATTGTAAAATCCTATTATATTACTTTGAATATATACATCAGGATTTTCGATTGAATATCTTACTCCTGCTTGAGCAGCAAGGTTAACAACTACATTTGGTTTATATTCAACAAAGATATTTGAGATTTTCTCCTTTTCAGCAATGTCTGCTTTAATAAAGGTAAATTTTTCATATGGCTTCAGTTGATCCAAACGAGCATATTTAAGATTGACATCATAGTAATTATTTACGTTATCAATTCCAATTACTGTACAGCCTTGCTCCAAAAGTTTTCGGGACAAAAAATATCCAATAAAACCAGCAGCACCTGTAATTAAATATGTTTTACTAGTATCAAGAGTTTTGTAACTCAAAATGCTTCAACTCCCTTCCACCTTTACGAGCAGTGAATTCTCTTCCAATAGAATGATATTCTACACCTGCTTTTCTCATCTCCTTAACAGAATATATATTTCTTCCATCATACACTAAAGGAGTTCTCATTAATTTTTTATATTTTTCAGGTGTGACTGCCTTAATTTCTCCCCACTCAGTAAAGATGAAACAAACATTCGCGCCATCTAATGCATCCTCTATATTTTCAGCATAAGTTATACTACCTTTTCCAATTTCACCTTCAGTATACAATTTAGCAAAGTTCTTTATACCAACAGGGTCATAAGCATAAATATTCGCACCTTTGTCTAATAATAGAGGTATATTATCAAGTGAAGGGGCTTCACGTAAATCGTCTGTTCCTGGTTTAAATGTTAAACCAAGTACAGCTACCTTTAAGCCATTAAACGTAATAAGTCTTTGGCTTGCTTTATTAAATAGTTTTGTTTTTTGATCTTTGTTAACTTCAATTGCTGCCTTAACAGTTCTTAACTCATAACCATGCTGTCTAGCTAAATACTCTAATGCTTTTGTGTCTTTTGGAAAGCATGAGCCACCAAAACCAATTCCAGCATTTAAAAATTTACTCCCAATACGTTCATCATAGCTCATTCCTTTAGCAACATCCTGGATATCGGCGCCAACTAATTCACAAAGATTAGCAATATCATTCATATAAGAAATTTTAAGTGCAAGAAAATCATTTGAAGCATACTTAATCATTTCTGCAGATCTTCGACTTACAGAAACAATAGGTAGATGAAACGGTTCATAAATTTTCATAAGCATTTCTTCTGCCCATTTACTTTCAGTACCAATAATAATTCTTGAAGCATGTAATGTATCACGAACTGCAGAACCTTGTGCCAAAAACTCAGGATTCGAAGCAACTTCTACCTTTACATCATGAACTAAGAAATCCTTAATAAACTGTTCTACTTTGTCATTTGTTCCCACGGGAACTGTTGATTTCACAACCACAAGACAATCTTTTTCAACAGATTCTGCAATCTGTCTTGCAACAGTAGCAATATATGACAAATCCGCAGAACCATCTGGCTGCTCTGGAGTACCAACACCAATAAAAATAGCATCAGCATCCTTATATGCTGTTTGGTAATCAGTCGTATACTCTAGTCTTCCAGCAGCATAATTTTTCTGCATTAACTCTTCTAAACCAGCTTCATATATTGGAGAAACCCCAGACTTCATTAACTCTACTTTTCTCTCATCAATATCAACACAAGTCACTTGATGACCAACTTCAGCAAAACAAACGCCGGCCACTAAGCCGACGTAACCAGTTCCTGCAACTGCTATTTTGTACATATAGATACACCCTTCTTTCAATGTGGGATAATAAAAGGTTAATTATAAAAAGACATTTAGTTTTTACAATAATAAGTAGTTTAAAAATTATCTATTAGAAACTCTCTTAATGCATATCTCCATTGTCTCATACTATCAAAACCATTTAATTTTAATGCCATATGTTCAAATACAGAATAGGATGGTCTCGGTGCTGATCTAGGGAAATCTTTCGTTGTACATGGATTTACTTTTACATTTAAACCAGCTTCTTCAAAAATAGCTTTTGCAAATTCATACCAAGAACAATGTCCGGAATTAGATACATGATAAATACCATACTTTTCTGTTTGAATTAAGTCAAAAATACATTTTGCCAAATCTACTGTATAAGTTGGACAACCAACTTGGTCATCTACTACTTTTAATTCATTTCGTTCCTTAGCTAAATTTAGCATTGTTTTAACAAAATTATTTCCATGTTTGCCATATACCCAAGAAGTTCTAACAATGAAAAACTTAGAGTGTAAGTCACGAACAAATTGCTCTCCTGCTAATTTACTCTTTCCATAAACCCCAAGTGGATTCGTTGTGTCAAACTCACTATATGGTTTGTTTGCTGTTCCGTCAAAAACATAATCCGTACTTACGTATACTAACTTGGCACCTAAAGCTTCTGCTACAACTGCAACATTTCTTGTCCCATAAGCATTAATTAAAAAGGCTTGATCAGGTTCTGATTCTGCTAAATCAACTTTCGTATGAGCCGCAGCATGAATAACTACGTCTGGACGTATATCATTAAATACTTTTCTTACTTGACCAATATCAGTTATATCAAGTTCATTTCTTCCATATCCATATACTTGATAGCCAATTTCACTAAATAATTCCACTACATCTGTTCCTAGCTGTCCTTTTGCTCCTGTTACAATTACTCTCATTATCTTTCACCATACTGTTTTTGATAGTAATTCATATATTCACCAGATTTAATGTTTTTCCACCAATCTTGATTGTCAATGTACCATTGGATTGTCTCTTCAATACCCGTTTCAAAAGTATATTTTGGTTTCCACCCTAACTCAGTCATAATTTTGGTTGGGTCAATCGCATATCGTCTGTCATGCCCAGGTCGATCCGCTACATATTTAATTAAATCCTTTGATACACCTAGCTTTTCAACAATTAGATGAACAATTTCATTATTTGTACGTTCATTATGTCCACCTATATTATAAACTTCACCAGGCTTCCCTTCATGAATAACTAAATCAATCGCAGCACAGTGATCTGTTACATGCAGCCAGTCTCGAACATTTTTCCCATCTCCGTATATCGGAAGTTCTTTACCTTCTAATGCGTTTGTTACCATTAATGGTATCAGTTTTTCAGGAAAATGGTATGGACCATAGTTGTTAGAACATCTTGTAATATTCACATTTAAACCAAAAGTTTCATGATATGATCTGACAAGTAAGTCTCCACCTGCTTTACTTGCTGAATATGGACTATTTGGGGCCAATGGTGTTTTTTCTGTAAAATAACCTGCCTCTCCAAGAGTTCCATAAACTTCATCTGTTGATATTTGAACGTATTTCTTCAAATTGTTTTCTTTTGCTACATCTAATAATGCCTGTGTACCTAATACATTGGTTCTGACAAATATATCAGGATCACTAATACTTCTATCTACATGAGATTCCGCAGCAAAATTTACAATAACATCAATTTGATAAGTTTTCACAAGGTAGTCTACGAGCTCTCGATTATTAATATCACCTTTTACAAAGGTATAGTTTGTATTTTGTTCTACATCTTTTAGGTTTTCTAGATTCCCTGCATATGTTAATAAATCATAGTTAACTACTTTATAGGTTGGATATTTCTCTAGAATATAACGAACAAAATTACTTCCAATAAAACCTGCTCCACCTGTTACTAAAAGATTCATATTTTATCTCTCCCAAACAAAGTTATTTTCAGCGTCTACTAATAAAGGATGATTTGTATCTTTTTCAGAAAGTATTGGATTTGAAGTAGGCCAATCAATCCCTAATGCAGGGTCGTTCCAAAGAATTCCACGATCATGATCTGGAGAATAGTATTCATCTACTTTATATTGTACCTCTGTATTTTCTACTAAGGTACAAAATCCGTGTGCAAAACCTTTTGGTACAAGAAGCTGTCGTTTGTTTTCTGCACTTAATATAAAACCTTGCCATTTTCCAAATGTCGGGGATCCTTTTCGAATATCAACAACTACGTCATAAATAGCTCCACGAGTAACACGGACTAATTTTGTTTGTGCTTTCGGATTTAATTGATAATGAAGCCCTCTGATAGTTCCAGCTTGTTGTGATAAGGAATGATTATCTTGAATAAAATCAAAATATAGACCATTTTCTATAAATAACTTTTTATTATAACTTTCCATAAAAAAACCACGATTGTCGCCAAATACTTTAGGTTCTATTAGAAATACATCGGGCAAAGAAGTTTCCATTACTTTCAAACCTACCACCTCTATAAATATATAAGTCTTTTTTTCTGATTTGCTATATCTAATAAGTATTTTCCATAACCATTTTTCTTTAAAGGATCCGCTAATTTTAATAGTTGTTCTCTATCAATATATCCTTTCATATAAGCAATTTCTTCTATACATGCAACTTTTAAGCTTTGTCTTTTTTCTATTGTTTCAATAAATTGAGAGGCCTCAAGTAATGATTCATGAGTCCCAGAGTCTAACCAAGAAAATCCTCGACCTAAGATCTCTACATGAAGTTCTCCTAACTCCAAATATTTTTTATTAACATCTGTGATTTCTAACTCACCACGAGCTGAAGGCTTAATACTTTTAGCAATTTCAACGACTCGATTATCATAAAAATATAAACCTGTAACTGCATAATTCGATTTTGGATTTTCTGGTTTTTCTTCTATTGAAATAGCCTTTCCACTCTCATCAAATTCGACTACACCAAACCGTTCAGGATCATGAACATAATAACCAAATACAGTCGCACCCGTTTTTCTTTCAACTGCATTTTGAAGAAGTTTTGTAAAACCATGGCCATAAAATAAATTATCACCTAAAATAAGTGCCACATTGTCATCACCAATAAATTCTTCACCAATGATAAAGGCTTGGGCAAGACCATCGGGTGAAGGCTGTACGGCATATTCAATAGAAATTCCTAAGTCAGAACCGTCACCAAGTAATTGTTTAAATCTAGGTGTATCATTGGGTGTAGAAATGATTAATATATCACGGATTCCTGCAAGCATAAGAACGGATAAAGGATAATAAATCATTGGTTTGTCATAAACAGGAAGTAACTGTTTAGAAACTGATCTAGTTAGTGGATATAGACGTGTACCACTTCCACCTGCTAAGATAATTCCTTTCATAAATTATTTTCACCTCTAACATTATTTCTTAAATTACTTTTTAACAATAAACCATGGGTTTAAAAGATTTTCTTTATTATAGACTAGAGGGAATATTGAATCTTTATTTTTTTCAATCTTATATACTTTACCCCCAGCTTGTTCTACAATGGCTTGCCCAGCTGCTGTATCCCATTCCATTGTTGGTGCAAATCGAGGGTATACATCTGCTGTACCTTCTGCTACTAAACATAATTTTAATGAACTACCTATGGAAGTTATTTCGACTTCACCAACTTCTTCTTTAAGACTTTCAATATATTCTTCTGTTTCTTTTGACATATGAGATCGACTTGCAATAACCGTTGTATGTTCACGTTTTTGTTCGATTGGTAGCTTCGTTGAATGGGTTGTTAATTCAGTTTCTTCACTAAGTTCTTTTATTATACTTTTACTATTTTCTAATTTAAACGAACCTAAGCCTTCTTTCGCAAAGTATACAATGTCTAACACTGGTGCATAGATAACTCCTAAAATTGGACTTCCTTTATATACGAGTGCGATGTTTACCGTAAACTCTCCATTTCGTTTAATAAACTCTTTCGTACCATCAAGTGGATCGACTAACCATAAATATTCCCAACTTTTGCGCTCTTCATATGGTAGATGTTTACCTTCTTCACTTAAAATAGGGATTTGCGGATACAATGAATTTAATTCTTTTACAATTGTATCATGAGATTTTCGATCAGCTAATGTTAGGGGAGATTCATCAGATTTTTCTTCAATTTCAAATTGGTCGGAGTGATATACTTCTAATATATTTTCTCCAGCTTTAATTGCTGTTTTCACTATATCCATAATATTTATCTTTTCTAGCACTTTAATTCCACCCTTCACTAAATAAAAAGTCACTATAGAAAACAATCTATAGTGACTTCCCTATTATTCTGAAATATATCCTTTTTCAATTAAGTATTGAATGACTTGTTTTACTGATTCCTCAAGTGGTTGTTTATCTGTTTCTATAGTAAGTTCTGGATTTTCTGGTACTTCATATGGAGCGTCAATTCCAGTAAACCCTTTGATTTCTCCTGCTCTCGCCTTTTTGTATAAGCCTTTTGGATCGCGTTTTTCACATTCTTCTAAACTACATTTCACATAAACTTCAATAAATTCTCCTTCACCAAGTAGTTCACGAACCATTTGGCGATCTTCACGATAAGGAGATATAAAAGCTGTAAGTGTAATAATACCTGCATCCACAAATAGTTTAGATACTTCTCCAATTCGACGAATATTTTCTTTTCGATCTTCAGGGCTAAAGCCAAGATTATTATTTAAACCGTGGCGAATGTTGTCTCCGTCTAAAATATACGTGTGTATACCACGATCATGTAATTCTTTCTCGACAGCTACAGATACCGTTGATTTCCCTGCACCAGATAAACCAGTAAACCATAATACCGCACTTTTATGCTTTGTTAATTTTTGACGATCTTCTTTTGTTACTTTACTTTCATGCCATGTAATATTGGTTGCTTTCATTTTTCTACTCCCTTTCTTATGTGATCCATACTAAGTTGACGATCAATACTGTAATTGTCATGACAATGATACTTAATGGTAATCCTATTTTTATGTAATCTGTAAATTTATATCCACCTGGACCATAGACAATAAGATTTGTTTGATATCCAATTGGAGTTGCAAAGCTTGCAGATGAAGCGATGGCAATTAATACAGCAATAGCCATTGGATCTAGATTCATTTGGCTAGATATTTCCATCCCAATCGGAAACATCATCGCTGCAGCAGCGGTGTTTGTAATAACTTCTGTAAAAATATTTGTAAGAATATAGATCATCATTAATACAGCAACTATTCCTAATGGTTCACTAATTGTTAAAAGTCCATTTGCAATCCATTCAGCTGCCCCTGTTTTCAACAGAGCTGTACCAACACCGAGTGCACTAGCAATCAATAGTAAAATGTTAAATTGAACAGACTGCTTTGCTTCTTCTGGTGTTAAGACTCGAGCTAACAAAAGAATTACGACAGCTAAACTCATCGCTTTAAACATACTAAGTACATTAAATGTGACAAGAAGTATCATCGCTAATAGTGTCAAAATAGAGAACCAACCTTTACGTTGGTCTTCTAAGCATGGTGGTGTAACTAGTGATGTTACCACATAAAAATCGTTCGATTGTCTGATCCGATATTGAAAGTCATGTCCACAAATCAGTAATAATGTGTCACCAGGTTTTAAGATTATATCACCAATTTTACTTTTAATCCGTTCACCATGTCTGTGAACGGCAATAACACCTGCATCAAACTTACTACGAAATCCAGTATCTCTTATTTTTTTATTCGTTAAACTAGATTGATGAGATACAACTGCTTCTACTAATTGGGTATGTCCATTTTTCAGTGTATCGAGTGTTAAGTCTGTTCCAGCCGCCACTCTTAAACCTTTCATTTGCTGCAGTTCAGCAATAGTTGTAATGAGACCTGTAAAAATTAAACGATCTCCTGCTTTTATTATAGTTGTAGACTTTACAGGAGAAATTTTTTCTTTCCCACGAATGATTTCTATTAAGTATAAACCTTTTAAGTGTCTGAGTCCGGCTTGTTCAATCGTTTGATTTGTGTATGGAAAATCTTCTTCTACTAATACTTCCGATAAGTATTCTCTACTTTGTTCATTGACCATCTCTGTCATAACTTTATGACTTGGAAGTAGTCGAAACCCGATAGTCAAGATATAAAAAATTCCAATTATCGTTATAGGTACACCAACAATGGCTAATTGAAACATGGAAAATCCGTCTAAACCTAAGTCGAGCATTAAACCATGGACAACTAAATTGGTTGAAGTACCCATTAAGGTAATCGTTCCACCTAGTATCGTGGCATAGGATAATGGTATTAAAAATTTTGATGGTGAAATACCATGTTCTGCACACCACTTACGAATAATAGGTGTAAAGGCTACAACAATTGGTGTATTGTTTAAAAAAGCAGACAAACCAGAAATGGGTGCTAAAACTTTCAGTAATGTTTGATTGGGTGTTTTACTTTTCGTTAAAAGTTTTCGAGTTAGTTGATCGACTAATCCACTTTTTTCAATTGTCCCTGCCACAATGAATAATAAAGCAATGGTTAACATCCCTTGATTTGAAAACCCTTTAAGGGCTTCTTCTGGTGTTAAAATTCCAGTTAATAAGAATATGGTTAAGGTTCCAAATACAATTAAATCAGGCCGGGCTAATTCTAAAATTAACCCGGCCATCATTAAGACAACGATGAATAAAACAAATCCTATCTCGAAGGACACTGTTCATCACATTCCTTAATTATTTTCGCGCATCCCCCGAATAAGTACTTCTGCAACCTCTGGTCGAGAAAACTCTTTCGGTGGTTTTTGACCATTACGCAGCATTTCACGTACCTTCGTACCACTTAAATGGACATGATACGCTTTATCATGTGGACATGTTTTAGCTGTTCCCATGTTTTCACATTTTGTACAATAGAAGGCATGTTCAAATTTTAAGATCGTAATTCCAATTTCCTCTTGAGTGAAGTTGTTGAAAATCTCTTGTGCATCATAAGTACCGTAATAATCGCCAACACCTGCATGGTCACGACCAACAATAAAGTGTGTACAACCGTAGTTTTTACGAACAATCGCATGTAAAATCGCTTCTCTTGGACCTGCATAGCGCATAGCAGCAGGATAAATGACAAGACGTACACGATCTTGCGGATAATAGTGTTTTAAAATGACCTCATAGCTTTCCATACGGATTTCAGCAGAGATATCATCAGACTTTGTTTCCCCTACAAGAGGGTTTAATAATAATCCATCAACGATTTCGAGTGCAGATTTTTGAATGTACTCATGTGCACGATGAACAGGGTTACGAGTTTGGAACCCAACAACCGTTTTCCATCCAAGATCTGCAAACATTTGGCGTGTTTCAGCTGGGTCTTTGTAATACTCTTTAAAATGACCGTGATCTGGACGATTTAATAGAGTAATAGGACCTGCTAAATAAACTTCACCTTTCTCATATACTTTCTTCACACCAGGATGGGCTTCATCTGTTGTACCATATACCATTTTTGCTTCATGTTCTTTATCATAAGTGTATTTTTCTTCCAATTGAAGAGTTCCATAAATAACTTCATCTTCACCTTTAAGTGCAACTTCTTGACCAATTTCCAATTGATCTGCTTCTTCTTTTGTAACTGGTAATGTAATTGGAATACTCCAAACCGTTCCATCAGCTAAACGCATTTCATTTACTACTCGTTCATAATCTACTTTTCCCATGAAGCCTGTAAGAGGGCTGAAGCCGCCGATTCCGATTAGTTCGAGGTCTGAGATACTCCATGGAGAGATTGTTAATGAAGGAATATTTTTAGCCTGAGAAAGTTTTGTTTCACGTTCATATCCTTTTAATTCACGATTAATAAGTGTTCCACCGTGAGGGGGAATTGTTTTTGTTTTTTCAACAGTAGCTGTATACATATTTTCCCTCCTAAAATTTTTATGTTAGACAACAGCATACACTTTGATTTTAAATTGTCGGCTTACTAAAATATAGCCTAAAATATTTACAAAACCAACTGCTATCATGCTTGCAAATGCGGCACCATTTACTCCATATATTGGAATTAACAAATAATTTAGTACTACATTAATTATACATGCTGCTAAATTACCATACATTTGTAATTTGGGTTTACCTGTCATTGCCAACATAAGCCATACGCTTCCAACTGCTGCATTAATAAACTGTCCAGTTCCACGTAAGATTAAAACTATTTGCCCATCTATAAAAGCAGATCCAAATATTAAAAGGATATATTTACTAAAAATACTAATAAAAAATATTATAACAAATGAAAGAAATGCCAAAATTCTAGTTGATTTAACATATATTAATTTTAATTTTTCTATCTGTCCTGTATGGTATAATTGAGATATTTTTGGTGCAAAAACTGTATTAAATATTACTAATATTATAGATGTGGTTGTTGCTACTTGAGAAGCTACTTGATAAATTCCTACATCTTTCTTCTCAAGTATTACTCCTATCATTAAAATATCTATTTTGTCTATCACTACACTCATCATTGCTGCCAAAACAAGTGATAATGA
>Ga0180434_10000165_pt1 | contig 99083 bp, 135 predicted proteins | sample SS_ome_7_FD_132453 | JGI IMG/M metagenome (GOLD analysis project Ga0180434, IMG submission 132453) | Hypersaline lake sediment archaeal communities from the Salton Sea, California, USA - SS_1_D_2 metaG | ecosystem: Environmental > Aquatic > Non-marine Saline and Alkaline > Hypersaline >... | reverse complement strand
CCTGCGTGTGGCCCGGATACGGAACGAAGAGTCGGAAGTTGTTGTGTGATCCAAAGAACACCACCGAGGCCAACTCAGGCCCCAATCGAAGGATCAACTGCGGTGCGCCACCAATCGCGTGCTTCAACCGACCGCCGATCAACTGCTGCGCCCTCATCAACTGGCGCCGAGCTCTCTTGGTTCTCCTGTCGTTCATCCTATTGACCTCCTTACCTCCACTGGCATCGTATCGACAGTTCCGACATGCTCGCAGCTCACCGTGGTTATATCAACTCCATCTTGTCCGACGACATCTCCTATATCCCGCGGCTCATCGATAGCATTCGGTTTCTCGCGCTTACTCCGCACTACAACCGAAACTACCACCCGAAAAGTATGCTCGTAATCGCCGAGGCTCATACTCTACCCCGTGAACATGATGTCGGCATCGGACATCGCCGCTTCTTGCGAATACTCCCTCATGGACTCCCCCGAGTACATCCGTCCGAGGCACCACTTCCTGGTTTCCTCGTAGTAATAGTAGGTCGACGAAAAGAACTTCTCGAAGTTGTCGCTAATCACCCAGAACACTTCCTCCACTCCGTTTTCCGCTGGATGATAGCGCTCCACGTACACAATCTCTTCGACAAATTCCTTGTCGTCCTCGCCCCAGGCCTTCCTCGCGTTGGCCTCGAGCACTTCTACGAACTGTCGGACTGACTCTGGTAGGTTTTCTGTCGTCCCCTGCATTGTCTTTCTCCTGTATCTGGGACCTTGATTTGGTTGTTTGAATTTCAACCTTTTATTTTATTATAGTAGGTTGGAAATGATTTGTAAAGAAGTACCTTTGTTTGGCGTTTACTCCTCTGAAGATGACGCGGACTCAGAATCCGTTGTCTCCTCGTACTCAGCATCGATAACCTGGTCCACTTTGCCAGCTGCACGCTGTGTCTGGGACAGACCGGAACTCCCCTGCGAGAAGACCGAGGCCATCATGCTCGCAACCGCTCCCCCACCCTTGGCCTTGATCGTCAGCTCTTCCTCTCCACGGATGTCAAAGATGTTCTTCACCCGCTCAACCAGCTGCACGAAGGTCATGAGCTCGGCCGAAAGATTCTTGTCGAGAATGCCCCCCTCAATCTTCTCGAAGAGCACGCCCGTCATCACTCGGCCAAACTCGGCCTCCAGCACCACCTGAATCGCACGCTGGAGATCCGCCTTCGTTTCCATCCGAATGTTGATGTCGTAGCCGCAGGGCTGCTTCTCCTTGTACCGCGGACACCTCCCACTGATATGGCAGGTGTCACAGTGAAGCGCCTCATGAGCTCGATCATCATACCCAGCATCTTCAACCTGGGAGAGTCTGCGGTCCGTCGCTCGCTGAATCGAAGCTGTCCTGTCGATCAAGCCCTCCGTGTTGAAGGCCTTCGACTTGAGCTCAACCGCCTTCGTCTTCTCCTCTGGCCGCAACCAGTAGCACTTCGTTCCGTTGTATCGAATCGACTCCGCCCACTGCCGCCAGGCGACAGCGTTCATCAGGTTCACCTCGAGCCACTGATCATCGATGATGTTCTCGTAGATGAGCCCGTTCTGCTCGAACCGCTGCTTGAACCGCTTCCGAACGTCCTTTTGCTCCTTGTCGTAATGCCGAATACGGCCATTCTCGAACACCATAGTGTTGCCAAAACGACCGCCACCGAGCCACGATGTCGAGTCTACCGAGTAGAACTGAGACCGAAGGATCGCCTTCGCGCTGGTTGCCGCAAAGCCGTGAAGGATGATCCCTCGCTCACGGCACAGCTTGTAGACCTTGTTCAAATATCCGGCATGCTTCACATTCATGAGCGCCGAACCAATGGCGATGTATGGGAAATTATCGAACCACCCCATCTCTTCGTACTTCTCAAGCTCGTGGCCCTGAATCACCGGCACAATCGGAACGCCGGCATCCTTCATCTCATACCGCTTCTCCTGCATGTACTCTTCACCGAGACTCCACACATCCACCTCGGCGCATCCAGCGAATAGATGTCCTACTCGCTTCAGCTCCTCGTAGTACATGTCCGAGTACTCTCGGAGATCGAACTCGAGCTTCTTCCCCTCCTTCTTCGCCTGATGGAACGAGAATCCCCCTGAGTCCAGGAACACGAAATCAAACTTCCCAAACTCCTCACCAATGCGTTGAACCGCCCATTTCCGCAGCCACTTGAACGAATGGAAAAAGGTGAACAGGATGTGGCGAACGCCTACCCGATAGAGGCCGTCTCGGAAGGTCTTATTCTCGCAACCAGCAAAGAGAATCTTGATGCCATAGCACCGGCGGTCCTCCTGAAGATCTCGATCCCACTTATCCAAAAAAGTATCGAGTAGGGGATTCGTACTTTCCTCAGTATCGGCGGTAACCGTTTCGCCATCAGCGATAATCGCCGCTGAATCTAGAATCGGGCTCGACATCCTTCACCCACTCTCAGTGTATCACACGCAATACTTGTAACCCTTGGCACCGAATCCCAGTTGCTCCACCAGCTTGTCAATCTGCCTTCGCCGAAGAGCCTCATCCTCCCCAGTTCCCTTGTCAAAAGTCTCCTGCCCCTTTCGAGTACCGCCGGAAGGAGCGACTACATGCCACACCCATACGCCAGTCTCGAAATAGAGCTCGTAGCCCAAGTATCTTTGCAACTGAAGAAACCACGCGATGTCCGCCAGATTCGACCGACCACTCATGTCCGACCACAAGATCCGAGTGTCGGGTCTCATCAAGAAATTCGCGGCCGACGCAATGGTCGTTCTCGCCACTACATGGGAAGCGAATTTGTCGAAATGATTCACATCCGTGTGATGTCGGTAGCCCTGAGCCAATCGTCGGTCTGCCGGCTCAAGCCAAATGTCCGAAATCGGCTCCGCAACATCCCTCATTGATCGAACAGCATCGTCCGGCCCCGAGGCGCCCTTCCAGACTCGATGCATCCAAGGAGTCACTCCGCTGACCAAGACTCGCTTATGCGCCTCCTCAGGACCGTCAGTCGCCTCCTGCAGCATCGCGGCCTGGAGGAGGTTGTGGAGCGTGCCAGGCGGCATCACGTGGTCATCGTCCACCTTGAAGACCCAGTCATATCCCCGGTCCTCCGCCTCGACCAGAATCCTGTTGGTCGGTGCCACCATTGAAGCCCCGGCCGAAACTCCCTCTACGAAGAAAACATCCCTCCCCACTCCTCGAAGCGCCTGGACGAATCGATCGACCTGCACATCCTCTTCAGCAGGTCCCCTCTCCTCAGAGCTGTCGACAATCAGCACGTCGAAGGCAGGATAGGTCTGAAACAAAATCGTGGCGAGCAGGCCACTGAGATACTCGTGTCGATCCTTGGTCGGAATTCCAATGAGAACACGCTCGACCATTGGCCTACTTCGGGAGCCTTGAATTTCTTCCCGCTCTCCACGCCAATCCATTTGCGGTGTCTTCTCCGTAGGGGTTTCTTGTTGGCTTCTTTTCCCGGGCTGCTCGGACCGCTGCATGATACCCCTCCATGAAACACTTGCGCCACTCGACTTGCGCCTCGGCAAAACTCTGACTCTGAACGCCCATCTCTATCCTCGCATCAGTTCCACGAACCCCTTCGGGTCCTTCATGATCGCCGTGTGGATTCGGTAGAACATCGAGTTCTGCCACTGGCCACGGGTAACCTGACTCTCATGCTCGAAATGATCACATCGAGCTGAGCTGACGAAAACCCCAGGACCCGTAACCCTGGTCAGGTATGTATCTTCTCGAGGCAATCTCCCCAAGGCTTGCACCCGCACACACTCGTCGCGGAGCAGCTCCTTTTTCTTCCAGAGGATCGCCTGGGTCCCGGCCACCTCAATCTCTTGGGTGAATATCTCCGAATAGTTGAAGTACGGCACGAACCAGGGATAACGTTCGGTCCACTTCCGCACATCCACGTCGGTGCACGAGACCTTCGTATCCGTGTAGCCATCGAGCTCGAGAGCCGCGTTGACCAGGAAGCAGAAAGGCACAGCCCAAGCTCGCTCGCTTGCAGTCAACACTTCCATCAGACCGTCCAAACAATCCGGCCGAAGCGCTACGTCATCATCCACCATCAAGACCCAGTTCCACGACGCTTCCCTTGCGAGCTCCAATCGAGCCGCACCGATCCCCCGTCGATGTCGGCGTCGAAGAATCTTCACGTCCGCACCAGCTAGGGAGAGGAGGTCCAGCGCCTGGTTGACCACGAAGGACTCTGACACCGGCTTCTTTGCTTCGTCCAGAAGGATCACTTCGGACACCGGATAGCTCTGAGTCGCCAGGGAGTAGAGCGTCATCGCAAGCGTCTCTACTCGACCCACTGTCGGAATGACCGCTGAAACCATGTGATCCTGCTGCATCTACTTGTCCCACTCCCTCTTCTTGAACCACCACCGAGCCTCAGGTACCAGATTTGCTACTTCCTTCTCCGTCAGCTCGTGTCGATACCAGCGCCGCGCCTCATCCTCGCCCAGGGTCAACTGACCACGCCGAATCGAATCGTAGGCCGAGTCCCAAAGACATCCTTCGCACTTCGGCTCCTTGATCAACCGCTCATAATGAATCTGTCCCGCCACTCGCTCAAGGTCGAAGATCGTGAGCGGGACCTCCAGAGGAACGTCGACGCAATGCTTCAACGTTCCATCCGAATCAATGGTCAGTGACGCCTTGGTGTTGCACTTCCAGTTCTGCTCCTCAACACCGTGTTCCAACAGGTACTTGAACCAATCCCCAGAGGTCTGAAGCAAGTACTTCTTGGACCACGCCATCGCAGCTAGAGTCGGGAACACCTTCTCCATCTGCTCCTGAGAGGGGAGCATCGACCGCTTGCCGCAGGAATACTCGTAGCCGTTGTGCCCCAGCTGAAGCATGCAGAGGATGCTCCAGATACCATCCTCCGTCAGCGCTTGAACAATGGCCGGAAGGTGCATCACGTTGAGCTTTGTCACCGTGATATTGGCGACCAAATCCTTGACGCCCGCTCTCCGTGCCGCCTGAAGAACCCATCGGCCAATCTTCGCTCGAGACCATGTGCTCTTGTCGACACACTGGCCCGGCGTCAGTCCGTCGAAGCTCACAGTCATGTTGGTCAGCCCGCAATCTGCGAGCTTCTCCACGTACTCCCGGTTCTCGTAGAGCTTGATGCCGTTGGTGCTCAGAATCGCCATCTGTCCGAGTCTCGACATCTCCCTCAAAAGCTCCGGCAAATCCTCTCGAGTAGTCGGCTCTCCCCCAAAAAAGTTCACTGGAGCTCCCGGCCAGTTCTTCGCAAGAATCCGGACCACCTTGAGGCACTGCTCGGTGGTTAGCTGATCTCCAAGTCGAAGATTCGCATTCCGAATCGCACAGTAGCTGCAACGAATATTGCAGCGTCGCGTGATAAGCCACTCCACTCGTGTGACCATCGGAAGCATCATAGACCTCCCATCGCCATCAAAATTCGTCCCTTCCTCTTCTCGCTGTACGCTCCAGCCAAGGCCCTCCTGCCATAACGAAGAGCCGTCGCCGAGCTGAAAGGATCGACGGTATACTCCTCAGCAATCCCGTTGAGCCCAAACGCCACCGCTCGTCGGAAGCACGCCGCACAATCCCCGCACTGCTTCCCCTCCACTCGATGCGCCGAGTAGCACGAATGGGTCCTCTTCAATTCCTCTGGAACCCCCTCCTTGAGATACCACTCGACCATGTCGGTTTTGTCCATCTGCAACCACGGAGAATACACCGTGGTCGGAAACTCCCGAAGCATGGTGAGCAAGATACTCATCTGCTTCAGAAACTTCGGCTTGCGATCCGGAATCAACAGCTCGTCTTCTTGAACCGTGAGAAGAACCTCACCGTCCACACCCTGAGGGAGTAGGCGGGCCGCTACCAGGCACAGGAAGGCATTCCGACCAAAGATATGGGCGTCATCTTCCTCCCACACGCCCATGCCCTGAACCACCTTCTCGATGAAGGTCGCCGGAACCGTGTCGGTAACAGCTCGAATCTCCTCCGGCTGGTAACGGTGACCCAACTGCACGTAACACGAGGTCAGCGACAAATAGTCTTGCTGCTTTGCCCACTGCCATGTGATGAACGAATCGGGTCCTCCGCTATAGAGGACAACGGCATGCGTGCCCATAGCTCCCTCCCAGATCTCTCACTAAAAGAGAACTACGCCGGTGCGCTTCAAGATGTCCGCATAGCGGTCAAGGTGAGCCTTTTTGGCAGCGTTGCATGCAACCTGCGCGGTAGCTGGTGGATGCGACCCGAAACTCGTTACCAGGCCTCCCCTGGCCACCAGAACGTCGATGACTCCGTAATCCTCGACCTTGACGACGAACCGCCATCCATCAGGAGCCTGATGCTTGGAAACTACCTTCGCTTCTGCCATGTCTCTCTCCTATGTTTCGATCTAACCGATCAGCTCGAGCACCGCCTCCGAGATTCCAAGAAGACCTGGAGTAAATCGATACCCGCGGTCATCAACATAGATGTCCGCACTCGGCTTCCCCATCAAGAGCTCGTCGTAAGGAACCTGGTGCAACCTCAACCACTGCTCGGTGACTCCTCTATCGCTCTCCCACCGAGCCGTGTGCAAGATGACTCGAATCTTCTTCGTCATCAAGCCTCGCACCAATTCAATCCCCTCAGAGATCGGTCGGCACTTCTCGTATGCCCACCCAGCCTCATCGGAATAGACCTCAGGTCCCCCTGTAGCCAGGACTCCGTCGATGTCGATTACCGCTGTTGGTGGCCTAGCCATTGGACCGCGCCTTCATAATGTCAAAGAACTCCTTGCGAGGAATGTCCCCACGAATAGCTGAGGTCACCGTGTTGTGGTTCGGCTTCTTCACCCCACGCATCGACATGCACAGATGACGGCCTTCGATTACCACAATGAGTCCTTGAGGCTTGAGCTTCTTCATCAAGAAATCCGCAACCTGCGACGTCATGTACTCCTGCGTCTGCGGCCTCTTGGCAAAATGTTCAACAACCCGACCAAACTTCGATAGCCCCGCAATTCGATCTCCTGGGAGGTAGCCAACATGGGCCCTTCCGTAGAAGGGAACCAAGTGGTGCTCGCAGAGGCTGTAGTAGTCCAGGTCGAAGACGGTGATCATCTGATCACAATCACCGCGCTCAAAGGTCGTGATCTCCGGTGCGCTATCCCGCAGCCCCGAGGTCATCTCGAGCATCATGCTCGCGAACCGTCTCGGAGTATCCCTCAGCCCTTCCCGATCAAGCTTCTCTCCAAGGGCTGGGAGAAGGACCTCCTTCACTGCCGCAGCAATGTCCACCAGAGCCTGTGCGTCATGGCTCGTCATTGGCGTCCGCGGACCAGCTGGTTCTTGACGCGCTCGACCATGTGCGCCTCGGCCGCCTTCATCATGAACTTGGAGGTCTCGGTTGCCGTTCCCATAACCAACATCGTGACGAGGGTGTCCATCAGCAGCTGTGCCGATGCGTCACGAATGTCCCGATGCGTTGCCATTCGCTTGGCCTGGACCATCTCCATGATGTCCCCGCCAATCATGGCTTCGGCGTTACCATTCTCCTGGATAATGACCAGAAACGCGGTAAGCGGCTGATCCTGCTTGGGAGCCGACGGAGTCTCCTCAGTCTCCGTCTTCTCCTCCGTCTTCTCCTCCAGGTTCTCCGCCTCATCTCCCTCTCGATAGGGCTGCTTCTCTTTCATGTCCAAATCTCCTGCCGGTTCTACTACTCTGTGCGCGTAGCCGTTGCCCAACACCGAGGCGTCTCAAAGAGCACCACCTTGGTCACCACGTAACGTACTTCTGGACCCTCCAAGACAATCCCCAACTGCTCTAGATTGTCGAAACGATGCTGCGAGATGTTCAACAGCTTCATCGCCATGGCCTCTGCCGTCGGAGCTTTCTCCAAGACAAAGGGAGCTCGAGAACTCTTGCCCACACGATGCTCCGAGACACAAAACTCCAAAAGGGTCTTGTCATCTCTGCAGACAATCGCCGTGTGGTCCCAATGCTGATCGATCCACTCGCCGATCACCCTCTTGACAATGCTGAAGTCGACCACCATTCCGAGGTCCGGCGTCAGCATCTTCGCCTCAACCGTGACCTCTGCTCGATAGGTGTGGCCATGAAGAGTGCAGCACCGACCCCAATGCCCCAGAAGTCGATGTGTCGCATCCCACTCAAAGGATCGCGTAACGCTCAGTCGCTGTCCCATGCCTACCTTGTGACCTTGAAGGTTATGGCCGTCTTCTTGATGCCGTCTACAAGCTCGTCCGAGAAACCTGGAATGCACGCGAGGTCCCACCCCTGAGGCGCAGCCATGCCTCGAGCGATGGCGATGGCCTTGACCGCCTGGTTCACCGCGCCGGCGCCCATCGCGATCAGCGTGACCACACACCCCTCGTTCATGTACTTGACGATGGCCCCAGCCACCTTCGAGGAACTCGAGCTCCCTGCCACCTTCAGCAGCTGCTCGTTGTCGGTTTGATTTCCTCTGAGATCTTCTCGGCGGCTATGCATCTTTGTCTCCTACTAGAGCAGTTTCAAAACTGTATCAGCGGCTTGTTGCTGAAACCTGGTCTGTGCCTGCTCATAGCCTGCCACAATCTCACCAAGCTTTGCCAGCGCAAAAGCATCCGCGGCATTGTCCGTATCGAATCGAAGACCGTAACGCAAGGTCAACGCCGAGATGACCGCCGGCTTCCCAGCATTCCCCTTTCCTGTAGCAAATTTCTTGATCACGCTTGGCGGAACCTCCGCCGACGAATCAAAATATCCGATGATTTCTCTCCGAAGAATCCCACCGAACTCTCCGAGAGTGATGCCGCTACTCCCTTTCGCGTTGAACGCATAGTCCTCAATCAACAACCGCTCAGGCCACCATTTCCTAGCCAAAGCCTGAATCGGGGTGACGATACTCATGAACCGTTCCACCCGACCTTCGATGGTTTTCTCCCAATCCGACGCCTTGGTTATGAACTCTTGTCGCAACATCATGTCTTCGCCAAGAACCACGATGGCTGTCCCCGTCACCGACGCATCAATCGCCATCAACCAGGCACGCTTAGGCATTCCAGCGATCTCTCCCCTCGTCAGTAACACTGTGGTGGAAGTCCAAACCGCGCCGACTGATCTCTCTCGAAGTCGTGGCGTACTTGTCTTCGTAACCCTCGAGCAAAGACTTCATCATGGTAACCATGGCCTCGGCTTCCTGCTCTCGAATCGCCATCCGAATCATGTCCGGCCGTTGAGCAATGGAGGCCTTGCACTCAGTCACCGTTTTATAGTCCCCAACTGACTTGAATACTCGCGTGTCCGTCTCCAATTTCAAGTCTCTCTTGAAGGCAGCAAAATCGGTCTGCGCTCGAGCAAGGTGATGCCGAGCATACGAGCTCCACCCGCTCCACCAGGTCAGATGGTAGGCCAATTCGTCTGGGGAGAGGTCCGCTATATTTCGGGGCCACTTGGGATCGTCCTCACCCGATTCCGGCTTCTCCGGCAATGGGAGTCCCAAAGCATCGATCTTGGCTTCTGCCTTTTTCAAGCTCCTACTGGTATCACTTGGTGAGTCGGCCACGTTGCTCCTCCCCGAGTTTCTTCAATTTCGCGAAGGTTACTTCCTTGGCGAAGCAATACTTCTTCGCCGCGCACTTCTTCGCTCGCTTTGCCTTCTTACTGTCGCACTCCACCAGTCGAAGTGGAAGGACTCCCTTCTCAATCGACTGATCGACCAGTTCAGGCTTCTCTAAAAGTCGAGCACCCTTCTCCCGCATCTCCATATCAATCGGAATCTTGTACACCTTTTCGTCGGACGTATTCTTTCCCACGTACAAGATCCAAAGCTCATCCGGCGTTGGAACCTGAATTTCTCCTGGAAGTCTCCGTACCTTCTTGCGAAGCACCAGCTCGGTATACGTTGTGCCCTGCAAAACATGGTTTTCCTTCGGCTCACGTAGTGCTGCGAATCCATAACTATTGATCGTTTTGATCTCTAATACGATCCAAAATGTTCCGAGCCGGATTAGCCCGTCACTATGCCCAACAATCGGCTTGGACAACAACGTATTGTCGCTCTTGAATGGAATCTCTCGAAACTCCCAGTGCCCCCATACACCACAATGAATACAACCGCCTCGATTCTCCATGAGCCTCTTGGACCAAATCGTATAGGGCCACGAGGTCGCGGTACGCTGTTCTACCCCCTCACCGCAGACCCGAAAACATGTCGAGTCACGATCCTCTTCTGTGCATGCACATCGACGCTTCGGCATGAAGCCCCATTTGACCGTATGGCACCGAGAGCATCTCCACTTCCCCCACAGCACCCCCATAGGCCCCAGATACTCCTCCTGGTACAAGCGGTGCGTCGAGGTCCCCACGTCAAAGATGCGCCGAAGCTTTGGTTTGATCTCCTTCTTCGGGATCACTACCAAGGAATTGATCACGAGAGCTCGAGCACAAGCTCCACAGAACTCAGAGGGATGCCACCCCTCCTCCCGATTGCTCGGAAACTGCTTTTCTTGGGTCGATATGAAGCGATCAATATCCGAAGAAAGATCCGTTGGCCCATGAATCTGTCGAACTACATCTCGAAGTGACATGTCTCAATCCTAAATCTAAATAGGAGCGGCCTCTCCCGAGAAACCTTACACCACGAAGGCTGGACGCCACCGTCGATCATCCCCTGAACCAAACCTCCCGGGTATCCGCCGGGCGTGCTTTCTCCGAGTTGTGACGACCCGGATGTGGGACTAGCTCCTCGGGAGAGATGAGCTGCGTCACCAGCTCTACCGCAGGGACCATGGTCGGATTCGAACCGACGTTCATCGCGGCACCCATGGCGACCAAACCTAGTGCAGCGACGCTGCCTTGACCTCGTCCGGGGGAAGTAGACAGGTCTCATGGTCCAACCAACTACAACCGTACCTCAGGCCGCTCGCTGAATCCAAGACATGGCCTTGCCCGCCACCTTCATCAGATCCAACTTGCGTTCGGTGTCCTCTGTCTTGCCCGCCACCCAAGAAATGGCGTTGGACATCCTCCACACCGTGTTCCCTGGGGGGAGATTCTCTACATCTGGGGAGTTGAAGGCCTCGACCACGTCGGCCGCCTCCCCCTTGGTCAGGTCCTTCTTGAGCCGGGCGATCGCCTTCCTCGGGTCGATCTTCTCCTCGTGGGCCACCCTGATGGCGTCGCAGAGCTCCGTGGTGCGATCCGCGTTCAAGCTCTGTGAGACGATGTCCTCGATCGCCGACGCCATGGCCTTGGTGTCGAGCTCGTAGGTCTTCTGGCTCCACGAGATGTTCTCGGTCAGTCTCTTGCCGAGATGCACCTGGCGCAGAACATCGTCCATGATGGCGTAGTTGGTGCACCAAAGGCGGAGGATGCCCACCTTCAGCTCGTGCGCGCCGTTGCCGTAGTCGGAGTTGCCCCAGTAGACATAGAAGGCGACCACCTCATTCGGCGCCGGCTCGAAGACCATCGGAAGCATCGCCTTGAGCGCCACCTTGGTATCGGTGACGTAGCCCTGGACCGGAACCGCCCCGACCTTCTCACAGGCCCCGGCAAAGGCCTCCACCAGTGGCCTCGAGTCTAGGCGTCGGTAGCGGTCGCTCAGGAATCCACGGAGCTCCTGGTCATGGCTCCGAAGAAGAAACCGTCCCCCCTTTCGAGCGTAGAGCTCATTCAGGTTGTGGGCCAGCAGCGGAAGGCCCCAGGTCTCCAGCTCCACCTCGCGCAGAGCCTGAGCGTACTTCCAGGGGAACCCCACCCGCTGGCAGACCTGGGAGAGGGCGTGCTTGTGGATGCCCAGCTTGTGCGTGTCCGCCAGGGTCTGGTTGATGAGCGGGAACTCCGACCGCTGCTCCTCCCCATTGGATTCGGGAAAGGCTGCAAGGATTCCCGCCGGAAGCCCTTCGTTCCGCTTCTCGATGTTTCCGTCGAAGCGGAGGGCCTTTCCCCTGACGATCCGGTCGACGGGAACCTCTGTCATGACCTTCTCGATCACCGAGGTAGCCGACTGCTTCCCGTTCTCGATCAGCGCGGCGAGATGGTCCTTTGCTCGAGCCGCTGCATCACCTGCAGCCTCGGCATAGGGCCTGTTGTCGTGGTGCACTAGAGACATGTCTATCCTCCTGAACTAAGGCTTGAGCAAGACCCGTTCTCCACTCAGCTCAGTTCGTCAAAGCTGTGTCGTCGACGGAAAGACTACTCGGCGGACGGGGTCTCCTCCTCTTCCGTCACCTCCTCGAAGAACTCGTCGATGATCTCCTTGGCCACGGCGAAGGTGATCTTGGGGCGCTTCCCGCTGCCACTCGCGTTATCGAAGGCCTTCTCCCTTGCCCGACGCATCACCATGTCCACCAGACCGGCGCGGACCGTTGGCCACTCCACGTTCAGAGCCCTCGGTCCCTCCACGGCCGCCACGATCTCGGCCTCGGCCTTCTCGTTGCAGTCCACGTCATCCGGCACCTGGTCAGCGATGTCGTCGACGAACTGCGTGACCACCTTCAGGTCGTCCATCTCGAGAAGCCGGAAGTTGACCTCCTTGACCCGCTGCTTCTTCATGTCGTCGTAGCCGAGGCCGTTGCATGCTACCTGTCCCGCCTTGCGCAGGGTCCGGATCATCTCGGTGACCGCCGCCTTGTCCTTGTCCGGCGGTGGCTTTTTGTCCTTGGCCCCCGCCTTGTTCTCGATCTTCTCCAGCTCCTTGTCGACCATCTTGGTCAGCCGGCCCCCCTTGAGCTCCTCGGCGATCCGGACGAACTTGCCCTGTCGGTCCTTGGGCAGTCGATCGATCTCGAAGGCCGCCTTGAGCGTGATGCGACAGTTCAGGATCGCCTCCTGCACCACATCCGCCATCTTGAGCAGCCGCTTGCGGTCCTTCAGCCGCTTCTTCTTGATGCCCAGACGGGAGCACACCTCGTCATCGCTCAGGCCAAACTCGGTCTGCAGCTTCTCGAAACCCTTCGCCTCGTCGATGGCGTTGAGGTCGTCGCGCTGCACGTTCTCGACCATGTTGAGCTCGAGCATCATCTGGCGCGTCACCTTGCGCCGGGGATGCACCAGGGCCGGGATGTCCGTCAACCCTGCCTTCTTGGACGACTCGAGCCGCCGCTGGCCGGCGAACAGCTCGAACCTCCCGGAGTCCAGCGCCTTGACCAGAACGGGCTCCTGCACCCCCCTGGCCGCGATGCTGGCCGTCAGATCCGTCAGGTCGCCGAGGTTCGACCTCGTCTGCATGTCCATCACGTCGACCTTGTCGATCTTGATTGTCTGAAACTCAGGCATGTCTTCTCCTTTATCTAAGTAGCCGGTGCCAAACACTCCTCCGACGCTTTGTCAGGCCGGAATCGCTTGAACTGCGGATGGCGCAATCGGCCATGCCGCGTTATCCCATTGCACTTCACCTCGATCACTTGACCGAGGAACTCCTTCTTCGCGCTCGAAAATCGACGGCGAAGAGTGTCGCTCATCCCGGAGCACTTGCCAAGCTCCACCATCTTTCCGTCTCGATAAGCCCCGAATCGAACCGCTCCGATGAGCCCTTTGAACTTGCCAGTCTTACCTTCCTTCGCATCGGTAAAGCCTGTGATCACTACGTCAAAGGTCTTCTCCACCTTCAACCGACGCTGACCGAAACCGTACTTGCCGTTGATTGTCTTGATCACGATGCCCTCTCCTCCAGCAGCCGTGACCTCGTCAAACATTTGGACTCGATCCTCCCGACACTCGAGCCTTCTCTGCTCCACCAACCGAATGTACGGCGACCTCAGCTTCCCAACGATGGCTCGAGCCACCATGAATCGAGCCTCTCGTGGCTTCGTTCGGATATCGATCCCGTTCCAAAACAATACGTCGAAAACCACGTACTCCATCAATTGATTGGCGCACTGCCAATCCACTGCGCGCTGAGAAGAGGAACCCATCACGCTCTGGATCGACTCGAAATTCATCCCCGATAGGACCAGCTCTCCATCCAGCACGGTGTAGCCGCACCTCTTCTGAACCAGTCGCATGGCCTGGTTCAAGATGTGCGGTACGCACTCACCCTTCTCGGTGTACAACCCGGTTTGTTTCGAGACGCGACGACCTGTCATGTACCCTCGGTCAAGCCCGTGCCCAAAATGAAACAGGGCGCGGTGACCGTCGATCTTCTCTTCACCGAGGACCGGGCCCGGTGGTACCCGTCCGTCCAATCCAGCCGGCTTGATCTGTTGGATGTTCATGCTACCGTGCTTCCTTCTATGTCTATGCCGTGTCTAGCCCGACAACCTTACACCAAACTGCTCGACCTCTGCCAGCATCAACGGCGATCGCCACCGAATGGCACCGAAAATCCTCGCCACCCTCTCCTTGAGCTCGAGCGGAATCCAAAAGGACCTGCCCTCGCGATCCACCAAGGGCTTCTCTGGGGCCAAGGGATCGACCTTCCCCTCGGTCAAGGCCTCCACCATGTCATATGTCTCGTTGACCGGCACCAGGACCAAATCGCCGAACTCTGTGTGGGCAACGTCCACTCCGTGAGGCATCCCACCGGCCGCCTGCATCCGCTCCCACCACTTCTTTTTGGGCCACGGAACATGGTAGACGCGCTGTCCAATCAGGTACTTGCCCTCTGACTCCAGCTTTTTGCGACCGAAGTAGGATAGTATCGCCGTCTCCCTCTTGCTTCGCTTCCGTCGCACCTTCTTCGACTTCTTCCTCGGGGTTCGGTGGTCTGAAATCTCCCCGTCACCAAGAACAGGCCTCCCCCTACAGGTCGCCTTGTCTGACGGGAAGCTCGGCAATGACATGCCCAATCCCTCTCCCATCAGCCACGGCTGCTTCCGACGAACCGTCCCCTCACCGTTCCAGCACGTCCCTCCTGGACTGCCGGCGGCCTTGGACTCACAGATCCTCTTGGCTTCTTCTTCCGCTCGCTCTAGGTATGTGCGGCGGGTCCTATCCCTCTCCATGTCTTCAACCATGTCTCCTGCTGTGTGTTGACTGCTGCTGTGTTTGATGGGGTATAAACCACCATGATTATTATGATTATATGGAAGTCATTGGGGTTTGTAAAGAAATACCTTTACAGCATCCCTCTCGCCATCATCGTTGGTCGAAGCCGTTGTCGCTCCACTCTGTCCGCCCCCTTGAACCGCTCAATCAACTCCTTCGTCTCCATGAATCGAAGACTCATCAATCCAAAAGGCGGAAACGGTTCTCGGTATACATCAACCAGATCCTGAAGCTTGTCTAGGGGAGATGCCTCGGGGAACGCTGTCCTCATGATCTCAAGCCAGATGACCACGGCTTCATCCAGGAGAGCGTTATTTGGAACCTGCTCCTGGTTCCACTTCTCCTCAATGTTCCGCCCGAGCTCTCGAAGCCGCGTCAATCTCTTCTTCAGCGGCCACTCTCGAATCTCTTTGAGCTCGATCATCGAAGGCCCAGAACCTTGTGCATCTGAATCCCCACCAGCCACCTCGAATTCTCCAGTGCGGCTTCCACCACTGCGTCGGCCGCTCCCAACGCTCCAGCCTCAGGCTGAAGCACCAACCAAGCCTCAGGATACTCCCCCTCAATACCCTCACCGAGCACCCACTTCGCCAGCTCCGACAGCTTCTCCTTGGTCCAACCGTGGCCCGGCACCACCACCTTGACCTCGTCAACCCAGGTCAAAGGCGTATCCTTGTAGCTCTCTAGGTCCTTCGGAGACCAAGTCACCCACAGCTTCTCATCCACCATACCCGCTACCTCCTCCCCCACCTCTGGAAGCGGTAGCGTTCCATTGGTCTCGATGCACACCGAATCAAATCGCAACAACTCGGTCAACAACTCTCCATCGACCTGAAGAAGCGGCTCTCCACCGGTCAGCACCAAAACATCCTCAGGCTCTTCCCCGTACCGTGCGAGCTCACGAACCTCCTCGAAGATCTCGTCCTTCGTCATCAAGGTTCCAGTTTTGTGGGCCGTATCGCACCAATCGCAATCCAAATTGCAACCGCTGAATCGAATGAAGGTCGCAACCCTACCGGCTCCCGTTCCCTCGCCCTGGATGGACCGAAATATCTCGTTCACCCTGTAGGTCTTCATCGAAGTTGCTCCTTTATCCACGCATCCCCCAATGTCTCTCGAACAGCATTCATCGCTCGAACCGCTACTCGACAGAAGGCTTCCGCCCGAAGCTCCTCGTCGTCCAAATGCGGCTCGAGATGCCCAAACTCATGGGCAAAGAGGCACACAACGTCGCTCAGGATCGCATAATTGCCGATCCAATAATGAATCTCATTGGCGTCCTGCTTACACACGCCCCAGCATGTTTGGTGCACCCTAATTAGCTCGATGAACTCCGAGACAGAATACTCGTTTCCGTCCCCAGAATCATCCGCCCCAATCTTCCACCCCTCGGGCTCTGCTATTACCTCTGGAGGGATGAATTGCGCTACCGCACCCTCGAGAGTCTCATGCCGAATGAGCTTAGTCGTAGCTCCTCTCTCGATCATGCGATCCGCTTCAGTCTTGACGGAGAACTCCATCACAGTTTCTCCGCACGAACATGGCCCGGACAGTAGTGGATCGCACCCTCCGCGGTATTCTTGATCAGCTTCGCGTGCTTCCTACACAAAGGCCGGTCGCAAGTCTGTCCTTCCTTATGCCCCTTCAAGGGGTAATCACAGAGATACTCCCCCCAATCAAAACACCCCGCCACACAGCACTCCTTCCGCTTAGCCCGACCTCGGCTGCAAACAATTCCACTGCCCACAACCTTCCCGTCCTTGTCCCTGAAGACAACTCGCTCACATCCCATCGTCTATCTCCCGTTCGCTGACAACCTCAAACCCTCCAACCTTAGTCATCGGTCGTCCCAGCCACATCGGCCCCCTCTCGAGCAGTGCATTCTGGCCGCCGCAAACCTCTACAGCCTCGCTCCAGTCTTTCGTCACTTGCCCTTGCTCGATTCCGCTATAGAACAAATGCATGTTCTGAATCGGGCTTCCACTCTCATCCAAGGCTACGACGTAGTGTTTCATTCCTCCTCCAACATCGATCGAAATACCTCGGCCGGAACTGCCACCCAATCCTTCGGCAGCCCGTCAGGGAGCCCGTAGGCACTCATCACCAGGGCAGGCTCCTTCCCTACCACGGCAGCTTCTCGGACCAGCTTCGCGATGTCTCGAGCCGCCACCCGAATCGAGGCATGCTTCGTCTCCTTGCACTCGAACATGAACCGAGGATGCGACCCGTCCCCCTTCGCTCCAGGCCAGCCCTGGTTCCCAGAACCAGGCGTGCACACAAAGCCGATGGACCTTGACAAACGCTTCTCGTTGTCCTGCGACTTCTTCTTCGGACTCCGATCATCCTCGTCCCACATTCTTGGACGGGGCTTACTCGGAGTCTCCCTCTTCGGCTTCGGCTTCGGCATCACTGAATCCCTCGGGGACCTCGCCCGACTCCAGCCAGTTGAGCTCCTGCTGACGCACCTTCGCCGCCAAGCTCTCGAGCGTCTTCGGATTCTCTCGAATAAACTCCACGAAACGATTCATCCCGTGGAACTTCTTCTCCGCTCCAGCCAGCCTGAACCACCCTCCCGACTTCTCGATCAGCTTCCAGAACGCCGCCATCCGAATGACCTGCGTCTCCTGATCCGTGGTCCCCACCATCTGATTGAGAGCCTGGCAGTTGGTGTAGAACAACTGAAACTCACCACCGTTGGACATCGGCGCAGTCTTGTTCTTCCTCAGATAGAACTCGACCTCTGATCCAGCAGGTCGCTCAGTAATCGGGTCCATCACTATCCCCTTCGGATGAAACCGAACCTCAATCGACTCGTAATGATCAAGCCCCTTCCCCCCTGGGGAAGTGAGCCTCGGCTTGAATCCGCTGAGATCCATGCGCATCTGATTGATCAGGAGCATGGTGCACTTTGTCTCCGCCAGTAGGCCTCCGGCGTTGAGTCCCGAGGTCCACTTCCGAAGCGCCTTGTTCATCAGCCGAGCCGAAACTCCGACCTGCCATTTCTCAGTACTCTCCTCGATCTCCACTGACGGAGTCAGCGCTGCCACGCTATCCACGATCAAGAAGTCGCACTCTCCGGATCGGATACAGGCATCGGCTACATCGATACCCTGCTCCGCGTACTCCGCCTGGATGACGAAGACGTCCTTGACGTTGATGCCCCACTTCGCAGCCCAGCTTGAATCGAAACTCCTCTCAGCGTCGAAGACCACCACTCTCATGGGAACCGGCTCCCGACCCTTCGCGCCGAAATCCACCTCCCGCATGGAGCCGTCCAAGCCCTTCACCAGAAACGGCTTCCCAGTGAATCGATCACACCGCTGAGCGTTCGCAGCACCCAGATAGGAGACCACGCTCTTGCCGGCAGAAAAGGCCCCCTTGAGCACCGAAATCCTTCCTCGAGGCCAACCTCCCCCGATCCCTATGTCGAGCGAAAAGATGCCCGTTGAAATGCGATCCAATACGAGCGACGGAGCTTCGCCGGCACGCATGATGGTCCCCGGGCCATATTGGTCATTGATCGACTTGATCAACGACGTCAGGCCCGGGGACTTCTTCAAGGCCTTTTTCTCGGCCTTCTTCCTGCTCATCCCTTCATCGCCTTCCGAGCTCGGTCGACCAGGGCCTTGGCCTCAGACTTGTCCCCGACGACCGCCTGGAGCTTCCTCTCGCAATGCCCGAGCGCATAGAGGAAGGCGTCGTCTCGCTCCTCCTCGTAGTGAGGGACCGTGACCATGACGTCGGCTCGGCAGGACTCGTAGTTGCCCAGGTTGACCGTCAGCCCGAGCTTGACGCTGATGCTCGACACGTTCTCGGTCTCGAAGATCCTCACGTCGATCCCCTCGACGCTCTCCTCCTCGGGACCCTGCCTCTTGCCCTCTGCGAACTGCTTGGTAACGGTGACCATCGTCTTCTTCGCTGTCGCTGACATGTCTTCCTCCTATATCGCCCCCGGATCAACTCCGTAGGGGTACTCGTTCCAAATCTCCTTCGCCTCAGCTGGGAAGGAGGAGGTCTCCCACTTGTGGTACTTGCCCGTGTCCTCTTTCCTCGCCTTCCTCCACGCCTCCACCAGAAGAGTGGCCTGAAACTCCGGGTACAGCCGAACACCACCAGAGGTTCGGTAGAGGGCAATCGGAAGTCGACCCAATTCCTCCCACTTCCTCAGCGTCTCGACCTTTTTCCCAAACATCTGAGCCAGTTTGCCGATAGTGACCATGATCACCTCGACATCTTGACCGTTGATCTCCACCAGGTGAGTCTTCTTCTTACGAGGACCGGTCTTCCGAGGCATTGGTCCCAAGAGCTTCCGCTCCTCCTGGAGCCTCTTACGGCGCTCCTTGGTACGTGCCTGAAGCCTCTCGCGGTACTCCGGGTGTTCTTCGTAGTACTTCTTCTTGTCCGCAAGAATCTTCTCTCGGTGCTTCTGGTAGTACTTCCGAGCATAGAACCGCTTCTTTTCCAAGGCCTCTTCGTCGCGCTCCTCGTCCATCGATCACTCCTTCGGAAGCAGAGCCAGGACGTCCTTCGACTTCTTCACCGTCAAGCGTTCAGACGGATCGCCCACCTCCGTGAACTCCATCACATCCGAGTCCTCGATGATCTTCGCTGCGATGAACATTTCCACCGCCTCTTCATCCAAGACTTGAACGGTCTTGAACACTCGGTCCTCCGGGATGCTGCGTCGCGCCAGCACCACCTTCAGGGCCTCCTCGTCGTACTTCACCTTCCCGGCAAGGTCCGTACATGTAACGACCGCTCCGCCCATCTTCATCGAGTACTTCGGCAACCGCCCGCTCGACTCAGACCTATCTCCCGTGGCCCTAACCCTCTTCAGCAAGGCCTTCCGAAGCTCGGCCATGCGTCCCTTGAGCACCTTCTTCTGAATCAGGTCCAACACACTCCAAGCCGTCGCCTTGGCCTCATCATCGAGCTCCTCAGGAGGAGTCCTGAGCAAGTCGTTCGCAGCAATCAACTGCTGCCCCTGGTAAAGCACCAACCCCGCATCCACCTTCTTGCTCATCTCTACCTCGCCGCGTAGGTCTTGATTTCTTCCCACCGATTCTTTGAGCTATAGAAACACTCGACAGTGACCTTGTTGTCACACGAACTTCCGTCCGCCACCGTCATCCGAGAATGCCATACCCGCCAGCCCTCAATCTCGAGGATCAAATCATCAGTTTGCGACTGACTGATGACAGGCATATTCTTGATCTCTTTCAGAGATACATCTCCGCGAACAAAATCCAGTACCGAAGGCATTGTGCTCTCCTACTTGATGTCGTAGCCCAAGGTCTCGTACTGCTTCCTCCGAGCCATCGCAAAGCCCGCACAAGGACCGATGTTCCGATCCACGATGTCGATAACCACCGGCTCCTTCTTGTCAGCAGAAGCCCGAACAATGCGCCCCACACTCTGCTCCACATCAGCCATCGGCGTGGCCAGAAACAAAGTATCTATAGCCGGTATGTCCAGCCCCTCCTTCGCCATCTGATAGGTGGCGAAGATGAGTCTCTTCGTCGCAGCAATATCAAGCTCCTCCTCAGACTTCCCTCCAACAAAGAAACCTATGTCTTCTGAGGAGAGGCCTCTCTCGGCTCCCTTTGCCATCTCTTCAAGGTGCTTCCTCCGCTCAGAGAGCACCAGCACCTTCCGATCCGCCCCTGTTGCTCGAAGGATGAGGCGGAGGATCACCTCGGTCCGCCGGGTGTTCTCGGCCAACCTCGAAATGAGCTTGCCCCGATTCAGCTTCCCGTCCCATAGATTGGAGTAGGCTCGAGCATCCATGGTGGTAGCGATCTTCACGAAATGCACCCGCACCGGGACCGTTTCCACGTTCATCTCGTAGATGACCGGCCCGATATGCTTCTCGATCACTCCCAGCATTCCATCTCTGCGCCGGAAGGTCGCGGTGAGTCCGAGTCGCCGCCTCGCGGGAAACTGCATCAAGGCTTCCTGCCACACCTCGGCAGCGTACCGATGAATCTCATCTCCAATGACCAAGCCGCAAGACTCAAAGAACTCCCTCGGATACTCCCTCTTCGTAGTCTTCCCCACCAAGCTCTGACACATCACAATGACTACGTCCTTGTCCTCGTACTCGCATCGCTCCCTCTGCACTCGACCAATGCGAATCTCGCCGCCCTCCCAATGCCGCGTCTTCTCGTTGAAGGTTCCCCCAGTCAGCATCCGAAGTGCGTCCTCCCATTGCCTGGCCAAAAACTCCTTGTGCACGAGAACGGCAGTTCTCCGACCCAATCGAAGCGCAATCTCCGCTCCCATGACCGTCTTGCCCGAACCGCAGGGCGCAATCAAGTTCCCCCCACAGCTCCCAAAGTCCCCACCGAGACTGGCTATCACAAAGGACACCGCCTCGAGCTGGCCCTCTCTAGGGGAGAAGGATCGCGCGGCCTTCCTCATCGGAGCTCCATCAGTCCGAAGGTCCGCAAGAAATTCGGTACGTCCAATTTCCTCCCACGGTAGAAGCAGCCACTGAAGCTCCTCCCCAAGAAACCTCCAGTCCACCACTCTCCAAAGAGGGAACTCCTCCCCCTCACTCGAGGTGATCGTGTACTGACGTTTGAGGGCCTCGATCTCCATCATCCGAAGTCGATCGCATCGAAGCCAAACCATGCTGCCGATAAACCCGGCTACATCTGCGTCCACCGAGATGTCGCGCGGAAAGTAGAGGGTCATCTCGTCTCCATCAATTGCCGAAGCAGTTCAGCCGCTCTTGCGTCCATCCCCTGTCTTACCTCTATGGCAGTGTCCATTATCGCACCGACAAGCGACCCAATAGGCCCCCTGTGCCAAACCCGGGAAGGTACAAAAGGAACTAGACCCTCTTCGGTAGCCTTCTTCCAAAGAGCTAGCACCCAGTAGCGGATAGGCCCCTCAAAAAGCTCCCTGAAATCGCCGTCAAAGATTTCAAGCAAAGGAACCGAAATCCTGAAATCCACCAGATACTTCGTTTCCTCCCAAATACATGCTCGACTACCGGCAGTGCTCGTGATCCAACCCGCCCTACGAACCTCCAACCAATACCCATAAGCATGCTCGGAGGGCAACTCCTTCACCGTGAGCACCATCGAATCTACGAACCCCCAAATCTCGGGTTTCGTCGACCGAAAATACTCCTCCCACTCCTCTATTTCACGAAGCCTACAGTTATATCGATCCCACGTATTGATGTATCGCTCGGACCAAATCGGAGCCATCTTATGCATGAATTCCCGCTTGACTTCATCTATAAGAAGGCCGCGAATATCGTAGGTGTCCGCAAATCCCAGGTGCATCTACTCCTCCACCCCGAACCTAGTCATGGAACAGGCAAAAATCTTCTGCCCATCCACCAACATCATTTCCCCAGGGGTCTGGATCATCCGACAATTCTCGCCAGCGCTGTTCCACCGTACTCACCAGAACAAGTCGTCGAATAGCCTCCACCGCCTCCCGTCCAGTCCAATACCAATTCTTCCGATTCTCTGGTTGCCTCAACCGAACAATCGTCCCCGGCGGAAACTCCGCTGCGACACTAAATCTTTCCCCCATCGTCAATCCCTTCTGCCCAGTCTAGCCTCGAGCCTGAAGTGTCCTCTCGATCTTGTCACGAAGCTCCCGCAAATACCTCGGCTTCGCATCCCGCAAGATGTAGTCGACGCGATGATCAAACTCCCAGCAGGCATCACAAAGCTTCGTCCCCAACATCCAAGTCGGGTCGCCACAGATAGTGCACGGAACCGTCTCTTTTGCCTCCACCATGACGCCCCCTAGCTCAAGAGCTCGGCGTATTCTTCGCCGTAGTTCTCACCAACCGTCTCCCGAACCACGTCGGAGACGAATTCCTGAGGGGAGTCGCCTGCGTCGAAGGCGTCTCGGAACAGCATGTCCTCGAGATCGAAAACGGATACGGGAATCTTCGCTGAGACGATGGCGTCTACCTCTTTCAACCAGCTGCCGAAATCCTCGTCTCCCTCTGCGTACTCCATTGCTCTGTCCATGTCTTTCTCCTCTGTCTGCTGCTGTGTCTAGAACGGAATGTCGTCGTCAGAAAACTCTGGCGTCTGAACCGGCCCCCCTATTTCCTGCCGAGTCACCCGACTGTTGATCGCGTCCAAACCATCTTCCATCACCTTCAATCGTGTCCGAATCTGTTTCATCGCCTCAGCCAACTGCTTCGGATCAGCATTTCGCCAGGGACAATTCTTGCACGAATCCGCCATCTCAATGTGCCTCCAACCACGTTCGACCAAAACCACCGTCTGTCTTCAAGGGCACCCGCAGCTCTACAGCTTCCTCCATGTGCCTCTTGACATCCGCGGCACCTTCCTCCTTGAAACCGTCCTTGAGCTCGATGACCAGCTCGTCATGCACCTGGATAGTGACCTTGGCCTTGCCCTTCTTGGTGTACCAATTGAAGAGCACCCCCCGATCCTTCCACTCCTTGACCAAGTTCCGCATCGCGATCTTGATGATGTCTCCAACCGATCCCTGCGCCGGCGTGTTGGTTGAGGCATGCTCCGCCTTGAGCCTGAGCCACGTCTTCGAGGAATCGATCCCCTCCGTAGGTCGAATCCGTCCCGTGATGGTCCGAACGAATCCATGCTTCCTGGCATATGCATGCTGGCGTCGATGATACCGCCGCACCCTGGGATAGGTGGCGTGCCATTCCTCCCAGATACGCTGTGCCACATGCTCCGGGGCCCCTATCCCCTTCCCCAAGGTTTTTGATCCCATCTCATAGATGAGCCCCAGGTTCGCCGTTTTCCCCGTCTGCCTTTTCACCCCACAGGCATCCGCAGTCTCCTGATGGAGATCATCGTCGTCCGAATTGAACCGCTCGAGCATCCTTTCGTCCCGACACAGATGAGCAAAAACTCGAAGGTCTGCCCCGCTATAATCCCTGTCGTAAAGATTCCACCCCATCGCAGCGACGAACGCATCTCGAACCCTTCGCCCCTCCTCGGTCCGAATCGGAACGTTCTGCAGATTCGGATTGCGAGAAGCAAATCTTCCCGTCTCCGTTCCATGCTGCCGCCACTCACAACGCACCCGACCATCGACATATCGATCCGCTCTCTTGATGATGGAATGCGTGTAGGTGCTGACAATCTTGGACAGGCGTTGGTAGCGATCCTTCAGGTCCAATGCTCGGTGACCCTCGGTTCCCTCTTTCACCGAAGCTCGAACCATCTTTCGGTGATTCGCATCAACAGAGATACGGCCACTCTTCCCCCTCTTGAACTGGGGGAGGATGGGCCACAGCTTGAGCTGGTCATAAAACTTGGTGCTGATCTTCGCGTTGCTCGAGATCGAAATCTTGAAGAGCTTGTAGAACTCCTCCTGCAGAACCTTCATCTCAGTCGAGTACTCAGTGGCCAGATTGCGCAGAAACTTTCGGTCAATCTCTACGCCGGCCTCGTCCATGTGAGGAATCACTTCAGAGGCTATCGGCATCTCGAGCTCGACGAAGACCTTCTCCATGCCAAGCTCTTTGATGTCTTTGAGAAAGTGATTACCAAGACGAAGACCCTGCAACGCATCGTCAGCACAGTAGGGAGCCATCACACTCGGAGCAACCATATGGGCTCGGGCCTTGTTCGGGATTACCTCCTCCCACGTAATCATCTTGTGGCCGAGATACTCCTGCACTGCAGCCTTGAGCTTATGGCCCCGCTTCCCCCTGAATCCTTTCCCGAGAAGCCACTGCGCCAAGAGCGAACACCTCCACTGACACCGATGCTCAATCCGAAGAACATTGGAAACCATGGCCTCGAACTTGACGTTGTGCGCCCACACAATCTTGTGCGGATCTGTCAACACCTTCCTCAGAAGCTCCACCGTTTCCTCGAACGGAAGATTGTCCCCAATCTGATGTGCAACCGGAAGATAGAACGCCTCGCCATCCGGAAAACCAAACCCCCAGCCCACAGGCTTCAATCGATCAAACTGAAGCGCAGCCTTCTCCATCGGATGAAAGGACGTGGTCTCGTAATCCAGTCCTACTTCATCTGAACTTGCAAGTTTTTCTGCGAGTCGCGGAAGAGTTTCCCGCGTAATCAAGACGTCCACCCTAAACCTCCGATGAGTCTAGCCGCTCAGCGACCTGTCCCAAACAGAATGTGCACCCGAGTACCCTCCTACCCGAATGCTGCCGTGACTCCCAGCACACCACCCATTCTTTCTAAGCTGCTCCAAAGAGAGTATGGGGAGGAAACGATTAGCCTCGGCGCCCGCTATCTCTAGAACCGAACCTCCTCCTCTCCCTCGGTCTCGAGGTCGCCCACGAGCTCCTTGAGCTTCTCCATCGGGAGCGGCTCCAGGAGCTTGGGGTAATCGTACGCCTGGGTCTCATCCGACAGCTTGGACCGCTCCTCGAAATCGAACTGGTCTCCCGTGTTCGGCGACTTCCCGCTGGTCCGCATCACCTCGACCAGCCAGCCTCGAAGGCCCTTCTTCTTGGCCGCGGCTCGACGGAGCACCTTCAGCACCTTGGACTTGGCGATGTAGAGCTTGACCTCGTCCTTGTGCAGCGTGCCGTCTCGAGCGGACCACTCGCTATGGTCGATGATGGTGAAAGCCGAGGCCAGATACGGCACGTTGCCACTCTCGCACAGGGGGCAGGAACCGAGCTGCTTCTTCGGACAGGTGTACCAGTTCTTCCACGATCCATCGAGGAAGAGCTGGTGCTCCATGTACACGAATGGCGTCTTGAACTTGTGGATCGGATGAGTGACGTCGTCGACGAAGGTGATGCGCGCAACCGAGTCCTGCATCACTCCATCATCATCCTTGCGGGGAGCCGGCATCCAGAACCGATGGATCGATCCATCAGCCCGCGCCTTCTCCCGACGAGCTTCCTCATCGTCATGGACCTTCTCGGCGTCCTCACCTGTGTCGTACCACGCTTTCTCCGGCATGCTCTTGTCCTTTTTCTCGTCTCTTTCTCGAGACATGTTTCTGTTCACCCACAGGGTGGGGAAGGGTGAATGTAGGTAGATTGTAGTAAGATTTCAGGTGATTTGTAAAGAGATACCTTAGCTGGGCCAGATCGCCTCGCAGCGGTCCTCTCCAACCATACGGCAGAGAACCGCCCGAGCTCTCTTGGAAGGCCTCAGGCGGTGGCCCCGGCCCGGCTCTGGGCACGTCTTCATGCTGTACGCCGGAACATACTGCGAAGGATCATCCGTCTCGCACTTCGCCCGAACAAATGCCAGCCAGCACATAGCCGTGTCCGCATTCGCTCGAGCATTGCCCATCAATCTCCCCTTCGCACACTGCTTCCGAGGATAAGACCTCGGCATGATCTGAAAGTACCCCTCCTCTCCGAGCTCTCCTGTCACCTTGGCTCGTCCCACCCCTGGGGAGAGCGACGATTCCTTGTAGGCTATGGCCAAGGCGATCCAGGTGTCCTGGCCATGCTCGGTGGCTGCCTCAAAGATGATCCCCGCCAACCGCTTCGCTCGCTGCGGCCGAGTTCGATACCAGGGCTGCTCCTGGATGATGGCCTTGACCATCTCATCAAGCGTCACCTGAACCTGATCGACCACCTCTCGCGGTTCTCTCTTCTCCGCGGCTCGAGCCCGCTCTACCGCCTCGTCGAAGTCCCACTCCTCGATCTGAGGCGGGGCCACTTCCCTCACGGGTCCAAGCGTCTCAGCCAAAGCGGGCCCAGCACAGAGCGACCAAACAACCCCAGCAGCAATCCCCAGGGCTGTCACCACTCCAACCATCGCCACAAGTTTTCGCATCGCGCGTCCCTCCTACGATGCCAACATCAACTCGGAATTCTCAATCAACGATACGAGGTCTTCTCCATCCACAAGCAGCGACCCGGGGTCCCCACCGACGCTTGCCGGATAGCGGACCGCCATGACCCGCACTTTCGTACCCAAGTATCTTGCTGCTCCCATCTGGCCTGACCATCCAGCCGGATCATTGTCGAGAAACAGAACAACCTCATCAGTCATTCTCACCAGCTTCTTGAGTTGATGCTTGGTCGCAATCGACCCAAGGAAAGCTACTACCGAATACGTTCCGAGCCGGTCAGCATGTGCCAAAGCCTGCCACGTAGCGAGTACATCTAGCAAGCCCTCGCACACAATCACCGACGTTCCCTCTCGAAACAGGTGCTCTCCGTACAGATATCGACCCTTGTCGAAATCAAAGTAGTTCAAGTACTTCGGCTTCTGCCTGCCACCGATAGCCCGGCCCACCATCCCCACCAACACTCCGTCGCGATTACGGACCGGGAACACGGTCCGCTTCTTCTCTCGATCAAATCCCCCGTCCCACGCCTTGATGGTCTTGATCTCCAACTTCCTTGAGCGAAGAAGACTCGGATGCGTGCTTCCCAACATAGAAGCGATCTCCTTCTCAGAGATCACCTTCTCCTCATACACTCCTCGTGGAGCTTCCCAATCCTCAATCGTACTCACGAGCCACTCAGGATCGGCCTGCTCCATGTCGGAGACCTTCGCAACCAATTGCGTCAGGTCCTTGTCTCCAAGCTGGTGCAGCTTCTCCACGAGCATCTGAAGCGTGCCGCCGTACTGACACGCGAAGCAGTGCACCAGGCTCTCCGATCGATTGTTGACCCGAATACCCATTGAGGGCGTACCGTCGTAGTCGTTCTTGTGATCGTCGGTCCACCGTGCTAGGGGACAGGAGAGCTGGACGTTGGTGCCGTGGGGCAACACATTCCGAGCTCCAATCTCCTCGAGCACAAACAGTATGCCTTCACGGTCCATCAGTTCATCCCGTTGCGCACCTTCATGCCGACCTGACAAATCGAAATCGGCACGCTCGGATCGATCCCCACCGCTCTACATTTCGCGCAAAATCGATCCTGGCGGCTATCGTTCTCTGGCGACGACTCGAAGTAGAATAGCAGCGACCAACAAAGATCCACCAGTAGACTCAATCGAGTCACCTGATTCATCGTACCGCCGACCAAGACTATCCTCTTCTCGAACTCCTGCTCAGTTAGAGCCTGAAACTCATGCGATTCCACGGTAGTCTCCTCCCCAGATCATCAGAACGGTATCGTATCGTCCTCTCCGGCATCTACTCCAACATCATCCAGAGCCGCTCCCTTTTCCTCGAAGAGCATGTTCTCGAGATCCCAGTTCGCCACAAACTCACACCGCTCCCCCTCACGATGCTTCAGCAGCTTGAACATCATCTCCCGATTGAGGCGTAAATCTTCCGACTGATACATCCCAAGAATGCCGTCGAACCACTTCTGAATATCTCCATACGCCAGAGTATCCGCACTCCCCTGGTCCTCGCGACCCTCCTTGCTGAACTGGTGGGAAACAATGATCGGTATCCCCCGTTGTCGAGCTACCGCCTTCAGATCACCGGTAACGTTCTTCAACTTCTCCCACCCGGCCTCCCCCTTTCCTCTTCGCTCATCCTCGATCAAATACAGACCGTCAATCCATACAACTCCAGGCCGATAGCGATCAATCTTCGCTAGGATACCGCTCACGCCGCCCGTGCCCTCGTCATCACCAGACACCAAAAACGGAACCCGAGACTCCTCCATCTGCTCAAGCGTCTCCCGATACCGTTCATATTCGTCAGTTGTCAGCTCGCCTGAACGAAGCCGTTTATGCGCAATCCTTGCATGCGCGGCATCAAACCTCTGAATAATCTGCCGAACCGCCATCTCCTTTGTGACAAGCAAGGATCGAATGCCCATGGTCCAATGAAACCGAGACCCAACTACCTCGCACCAACTCTTACCCACGCCTCCCCTGGCAACAATCATCCAGAGCTCTTCGGCCATAAACCCCAGCGTCACATCGTCAAGAATTGGCCAGGGCGAAGGTAGTCCAAGCAATCCTCCCTTCTCCACACGCTCGTCATACTCCTTGAGCCGGTCCAACGGATTCTCCACCAAGTCAACATCCTTCGAGGGTCGAGTCTGAAGCTCCGCCTTCAGAACCATGCTCCTGAAAACATCGACAGCCTTCCCCGAATCCTTCTGCTTGAGATGTTCCGTCGCCTCCTTCATGGCCGCCGTAGCCAGGTTATACATGAGCCGATTGCGTAGCTCCTCTATGAGGAAGCTCATAGGAGCGTCGCTCGGCGTCAAATCAAAATCCGGAAAGAGCTTCTCGAAATGGTCTAGGGGAGGGGACTCGCCGTGCTTCCGGTAGAAGTCGACGACATACTCCCACTCCTTCTTGCACTGAAGAAAGAGCTCACTCTGAAGATTGTGCTCGGAGACCTCTCGGATACTCTTCTCGAGAACGATCTTCGCAATCAATGCTTCTTCGTAGTCCATGTCTCATACCACTACCACTTCGTGCCACCCGGGAAACAACCGAACAGTATCGTCCAACCCAAGCAGAGCTCGATCATTCGTGTAGAGCCGAAAGATGTGTGGGGTACGCCGCATCCAGATCCTAAATTCCTGCGGGATCGGAATCGAAGCAAACTCCGCAACCAGGTCCCTCAGTATCTTCTTGACCTCCTTGAACTGAGTCTCTCCACCATCCACCAGCACGCAGACTCGAACCTTCCAGTTCCTCTCCAACCACCCCCTCGCACCATCACGTAGCTCGTAGCGCCGCGACAAACCTCCCCACGCCGGCCTCGCATCCACCAGCACTCGCCAATCCACAGCGAGCACTGGCGCCGGCGCATTCGTCAACTCTCCTCGTCGCATCAATCCTCCGAGATGCAGGACTCCAACCATCCATCTTCACGCATCTTATCCTTCATCTCCTCCCGAACCTCTCCGACCAATCGCCGGTTCTCCTCAGAGATGTCTTCCTGCCATTCCGCCCCGACCTTCTTTCGGATGAGCATCTGAAGAACATCTGGCGGAAGCGCATCAAGCTCCCACGCACTCGTCGTCCCCTGCTCATCCACATAGGACTGGTACCGAGAGCTCGTGATCTTCGCCTCGAACGGCGGTGGCTGATAGTCCGCTATCTGCCCAATGTTCAGCGCCACTCGCTCCCATCGAACCGGCAGTCGTTTGAACCCTGCCACGAAAGAGATCGACTCCAGCTTCCGAGCAGCGGATCTCGGAATCTCCCATCCATCCGGGTCATAATCTCCGAAGTAAAGGATCACCACTTCCTCAGTACTCTCCACAGCTGCCGCCTGGTCCAAATGCTTCGCCAGCTGATAGAGAGCCGAAAGACTACTGTAGCCCCGGAACACAAAGAGGCCGACACCGAGCTCGTTGCACGGTTCCTCGAATACGCCGGCCAGCGCCTCCTTCTCAACCCCCACCACCACGTACCGAGGCTGACCGTACCACCGAGCCCGATTCAGCGCCCACTCCGGCATGCTCCGAATCCACCCCGAAGCCTGGTCCAAAGCAGCGCCGACCTCAACGCTGTTCTCGAATTGATCGCTCTTGTGCACAGTCCGAGTCCTGTCCACGATCCACTCGAAGGGGAAGTTACCCCGAAGCCTTGCATCGGAAATCGCCCCGACAACACGCTGATACACCGACTGCCCGGACCCGAGAAGCCCTCGAGCCACGAACTGGTAGTACAGCTGCCGAATCGTCAGGTTGCCTCCATACTCCGAGGCGATGTCCAATGCATGCTCCTGTATCTCCTGCCGGTTCATCCTACTCTCCTCGCTGCTGTTTCATGTAGTCCATCACCAGGTCCTGCGCCTGGGCGACAGCGTGTTTCTCATGCACACTTCCTCGATAGGCTTCCTCTCCACGAAGAAGAGCCGTGAGCCACCCGCTCAAGAATCCCGCGCCGCCTCCCAAGAACCACAAGACTCCACCCAGTACGCCTCCAAGCATCCAGAGCTCGTGCGCAAGCAAAACGCTCGAGACCAAGATGGCAATCATGAATCCCATCAAGGAGAACACCTCGTACTGCTCCACATGAATATGCTCGTGGAACTCTACCTTGGTGTCCTTCTCCTCGCCGCCGGTCACTCCTGGCCCGTACCATCCACCATGACCCAGGGTCGTTCCTCCCCAGGTCCTCCACACCCCATGAGTCTTCACCTTGTTCTCAGGATTCTTCTGCGGCTTCCCGCCTGGCCTGTACCGATACCAGGTTCTCGAGGGCCAAGACTCTGGCCGAAGCTCAGTCCACAACGCCCCCTCCGTCCACCAAAGCTTCGTGCCCCACAGCACTCGAACTAGAAGGACCCAGGTCCACACCAGTAGATCGAAGGGAAGGCTTGCGATGTAGAGCACTACTCTACGCTTCGGAAAGGTCTGTGCCATCTTGCTTCTCCGGAATGGTGTACACCAAAGGATTCCAAATTTCGTCCGTGACTCGAGCTCCAGTTCTCCGCACCCAATCCTTGAACTCATTCAGAATCGACGCTCTCCTACAACCGCCGCAATAAATCTTCCCGCAATATGCGGACGTACACCCAATCGGATACACTCTCATAGTTCGTCTCATAGTTTCTCCGGATAGAGCCGGCCATCCCGCATCTGGACTCCGGGAACGCGATCCATCTTCAACCAATGCGCCAAAGAGGATCGCGCACTAGCGTTATTGGCGTAGTGGAAACCGTGGGTCTCTTCAATCAACGCTTTGAGCGTAACTCCTGGAGTCTCCACCACGGCTTCTCGAACACTTCTCAATGTATGCTTCCAAGTCGTCCATCGTTTTCCTGAAGCTGTTCCCGCCAGAGCAAACGTCTTGTGTTCATCCTGCAACGTAACTCGAAGTCGTTGAAGATCCCTAAGCAAGTATCTCCACTTCTTCCGAATCAATCGCGCAGAAATTACCTCCTTGCATCGAGCAACTCCGTCCGACTCCTCAGACCAACGCCCAGAGGTACTGACCTCCAACAATCCCAAGCCCCAATCCCGAAGCCGATCTCGAACAAACCGAGTCGTCTTACGAGAACTTCGTTTTTCGGGCGCAGCTATCGAAACCCAATGCGCCTGTCCCAACCAGTTATGGCCCTGCGCAAGTAGGTCTAAACTCAATGAGGTCTTGACCTCGATAATCCAGTATCTCTTGTTCTGTACCGCAACAATGTCTGCAACACTATTACCGAGTTGAACCTCCTGAAATACCTCCCAACCCCTCTCCTCCAAGAAGCTGACCACTGAGGCCGCAACCGTAGTTTCCTTGAGTCGAGTCATCTGCTAAAGCCGTCTCTCAGGAGTCACCCATACCGGCGTGCTCCCAAAAGAAAACGCCCCTTCAGCTGCTTCGGAAAGCGCCACCAACATCTGCGTCGCAATCGCCTCAGCGGTCTGAACCGGAACCGCGTTCCCGATCCTCTCCCTCCACCGGCTCGAGGCCCATCCGACGAGCTCCAACGGTTTGCCGTGGAGCTCTACCGGAAGCCCTTGCAGCATCGCAAGCTCCAGCGTCGTCATAGGTCGATGCCACGTTCCATCGTCAGCGATGATCACTGGAACAAATGGTGGTGGCCGTCGGGGATTCCCGTCCCACGCTCTAATCAACTCCTCAAAGATGAGCTTCCTTGGAGCCCCTCTCACCCGTTCATCTGACACCGAATAGGCCCCACATCCAGGTGACGACTTCCCTGCAACAGTGAAACTCGCCTCTTCCCACCGAAGCACTCGATACGCATGGGCATACGCCGGCTGATCCAATCGCGGATCACTGATACTCAAGGACCCCGATCCCGGTCTCGTCGCACCGATAACCGTTGTCGCCGAATCCTCCCAGCCAAGCACCCGATACGTGTTCCGAAAACTCGTCTTCTCATCCAGAGATGCTGGCCGAGGATCGGCAACCGAACACTTCCCCTTCCCCATCTTCGTCTCGCCAATAATGGTACCGCTCGCCTCGTCCCAAGGAACAACACCGAGAGTGCCCTTGCGCCAATTGCCCTGTGGCCGAGGATCGGCAATGTAGGCCGCACCGTTACTGGCTCCACCGATCACCGTCCTCGAAGGCTTCTCCCAATCCCCAACGCCATACTTCCCCTTGTAGGTCCCCACCTTCAACCGAGGATCTGCGACAGCTCCCACCCCGTTCGATCCCACCCCAGCAATCGTCCCAGTAGGCTTCTCCCAACACGCCACCTCATGACGCTTGTGAACCGCCCTCCGCTCCTCTCCATCCTTCACCACGCCCGGCAAATCCCGCCAGTCTCCACCAGCGGGAATCAAAGCCAAACGAACCCAATTGAGCCAGCTGATCTTCGGTAGCTGATGCATCGAACCGGCACTCTCATGTTCTGGGAGAGGAAGCTGTCCGAGTAGCTCGCCGCAGCCCTTCACTCTTCGGTGCGGCGGCTGGTAGAGAAGCGGAGGACATCTTCGAGGGAGTCTCGCAACGAGAAGATACCTGACGCGGTGCTGAGCTAGACCACCGAGCTCTCCGCAGTCATGGGTCCTCTCATCGAAGACGTAGCCCTCTTTCCGAAGAAGCCTCTTCACTCGATCCAAAAGCCCCTTCCCTCGACTGGTGATCCTCGGCACGTTCTCCATGATGATCAGCCGAGGTCGCTCTTTCCAGGCGGCCAGGACCAAATCAAGCCACTGAATAACCAATCGATTCAGCTTCTGATACTTCTCCTTACGCGCCACCTTCTTCGGCAGAAGCCCGCTGAATCCTTTACACGGCGGGCTCGTGAAGATCACGTCCGGAACCTCCGGTCCAACAAAGGCCCTGAGCTCCCCGGCCGTCAAGGTAGCGATGTCTGCCTGAAGCGAAGGAGTCCCGGTCAGCCTCTCGAAGTCTCGGCAAGCCTCCGCGTCAATGTCGATTCCCCCAAGAGATCGAAATCGAGACCTCTCTCCGAGAATCGTTATCTCCGCGTCAAGGAAACCTCGAGCTCCGGCTCCCAGCCCACCGAAAGGAAACAGTGCCGTGAATTCCCTCATCCGATCCTCGCGTGCTTCTCAATGATTGCCGCGAGCTCGTCATAGCACCCCTGGGTCTTGGCTCGAGCAAAAAGCATGCGCCCAAATTCCGGACGCAAATTCAAATCTTCCTCAAGCAAAATGCCCAGATCCATCGCAGCCTTCACGCGTTGAATGGCCGACATATGCCTGTGGAGATGGTACACCTCTGCCCGCGTCCCATTCAGTTTGGCGATCTGCGACTCCAAGCTGGATACCTGCTGCCGAAGAATCTCCAGCGCGTGTTCCATCCTCTTCACGTCCTCCGCCACAGACTTACTCATCACTCTCCTCCTCGAGCTCTACGTCCCAGTCCAGCTCTCCCTCATCGGTCAGATACTGCTGGGCAAGAATGATGTGCGGAGTCCCAAGAACTTCCTGGTTCAAGATCGCGTGGCGCCGAAGACGAAGAATCGCCGCATCTGCCATCTTACAGGCCTGCGAGGTAATCGCCATCTCCTCATACCGCCATCGCTCATTGACAAGATCATGCCTGTGCCCTCCCTCAGGCAGCTTCTGCTCTCGCGCCCAATCCATTGCTCGAGAATAGCAGCCGGTCACATCACACATCTTCGCATAGACCGAGGCCCACACCGATCGCTCGAGCTCGTCACGAAGCATCTCCACCTCCCATGGCCTTGACCAAGAACAGACCTCTGACCGGGTCTCCATCACAATCCCAGGCGAACACTACCGCCCAGTTCGTATCAAGCCGATGCTTGAAATAGCGCCAAGCATCAAGACCGCCATGGCGGAAAAATCCATCCCCTCCCTCGCAGATGTTCTTGACCGAATCATCAAGCCGCACCTCGGCAGCGGTCATAATGATCTCTGGAACCTCATCGTTGACCGATATCTTCGCGGCAAAGCACCAGGCCAACAGATCCCTTGCGTCCTGAGGGAGGAGCTCTTGACGAAGACTCTTCTTGTCTCGATGAGGATCGAGCACCGCATCGAAGCTAGGTCGCCGCGGCACTGGCCATCTCCTTCCGCTGCTCCGAGTTGAGGATCTCGCCGTAGTCCAGGATGGAGTCCACCATCCAGTTGTAGCCGCAGAAGCCCTGCGACTTCCCCCGCATCGCCGTGATCTCGGCGCCGAAGATTTCCCGGACATCGACCTGTGCCGCCCAACCATCACCGAAGCTGTAGTACCAGCTCCCCTTCTTGAGCAGCTTCTCGATCTTCTCTTTGGCCTTCTTACTTCGACCGAGGTTTTTGATGATGGCGAAACACGTCCCCTCGCCAGTCCACTTCCCATTCCACGCATTGTTGCTCGGCATGGAAAGCTCGAAACACAGTGCCATGTCTTCCTCCTGTATCTAGTGCTATGTGAGAATCAGCCGGGCAGATTCACTGGCATGATGCCTTTCGGCTTGAAGAAACTCTCTGGCCAGAGCTTGAGCCTCCTCATTGCGCGTCGAGTGCGCTGATAGCGCCCGTTCTTGATGTCGTCATCCCAACGACCAAAGCTCGTGTTGCCCAAACCCCGAATCAGCTTCCTCGCAAAAGTCAGTCCATCCGTACAAGGCAGGCACTTCTCAATCACACGCTTCGCCTTCCCGGGCGCATTGACCGAATTACTCCAGAACATGCACATGGCCAGGTCAACCTCGAGCATCAAATCGGCCTCACCAACCTCGATGCGACTAACATGCGTGTCACCGTAAACCAAATCCTGAATCGTATTCCAACTTCCGCGAAGCTTTCGCCGAGTAGCAAACTTGACAATGTGCTCCATCTCGTATTCCGCCTGAGCAAAAAACGACTCGGGATGACTAAACACCTTGGCGAAGGCCCTGATCCATTCTGACGAACGCCGCCTCCGCTCTCCATGAACAGGCAGCACTCCACGAGGACCCGTGATCGTGTCTCGAAGCACGGCACCGTGCACCACGTTCCCAGCGAGGTGGGGAAGAACTTTCTTGCCGATGCTGTGCTCCCCTGAATCGATCCACCGAAGCTGCCCATCCTGGGACAGATACCACCCCTCGTTCTCGACCAAATCCCACAGATCATCAAAAGCGGCATAGAGACCGGGGATCACCTCGAGTCGCCGCAACAACTTCCCCAGAGGCCCCTGATCATCCTCGGCGTTGAAGTCCTCGTGAGCCAGCTCCCTCGGATACACCAAGATGTTCTGGCAGGCACCAGCCGTCATCGCGGTGCCGTCGTAGTTCATCACCCCGCCGAACAGTCCCCCGCTCTCCACGAGAAAGGTCACCATGAAGGCGCGCTGGATGTGGCGCGTCTCGATGGCCGGTGCCACCAGGCTCACCAAATCGTCCTCCAGAACATTGATGGTGCCCTTGATCTTGAGGCCGGCATAACGCTTGAACTCGATCCTCTTCAGAGCCATGACTCACTCCTTTATCAGTCGCCGCAGTTCATCCGCAGCATCGTCTCGATGATCTCGCCCTCCCAGTTTCACTGGAAGCATGCACTCCTTGAGCAGTTTCGCTGTCGACGCACCGTAGACCTCAGCAAACTCCTTCGGCCCCATATTCGTCGTGATGATCGTGGCGAGCTCCTCCCGACTCCGATGCCGAAGAAGCGCACCAAAAGACACCTCAGCAAAGCCGCTCGTGGCCCGATACTCCTTCCCCAAATCATCGATGACAAAGAGTCGACTTGCCTCAGCCCTCTCCACCATCAACTCCTCAGAGCCAGCGTGAGCCTCCGTGGGTCGAGCAAACGCCGCCTTGAGCTCCGCAGCGGTGACACAGTAGCCCGCTATCCCCCAGCGCCTCCACGCCTCCTTGAGGAGAGCTGAGGAGAGGAACGTCTTGCCCGAACCGTTGGAGCCGAACAGGTACAGCCCAACGCCTGCCCGGATCGCCTTCTTGAATCTGATGACGTAGCCGCGAAGAGCTTCTTTCTGTTGCTCGGAGGCCTGGGATAGCTCGGCCGTCCAGTATCGTCGTCCGATGTTGAGGTAGGTCAGATGCTCCCGCGTCAGCTCGATAGGCACCCTGGCTCCTCCAGAGTTATTGACACACCGAGAATCGGAACCGTCTTTGACACCGCGGCCAAGATCCGATCGACGTCATCGAAGATGAATCCTCGAATGTTCTTTCCGCAGTATTGCCCACTCCAGAACTCATACACCGTAAGCGGAAATCGAATGTTCAGCCCCATGGCCTCCGCCATCCGGACGATTCTCAACGCATCCACACGCATAGGGCACACGATGTAGGCGTCATGTTCCGCTGCCAACTCAATGCACCGCTCCGTCTTCCCCTTGTTCGCCCCACGGGCAATCACCTCGAGCATGGCCCTCTGTGCCCTAGCCATCTCCTTTCTCCGTCACGTTCTCCGGTGGAATGCGATACTTCGCACACCAGGCCCGACGTACTCGAGCCAGGTCCTGCGGCGTTCTCACCGAGAGCTGCTCGAGTACCTTGGCCCCACTGCCAGCAGGCCCCTTCACCGTGAGCAGCTTCCGATACACCCCCGTCACCTCTGCATCGGTGATGATGAGACGTCGACACCGCTTCAACGCAGCCTCGCTCATCCCACCCTTCGGCGGCTGAAACTGTGTCGGCCTCTCCGGTACCTCTTCTGGGGGAGGGCGCTCCTGCTCCTCATAGACCGCCTCGGGATTCGTGGTGAACGTCGACTTCTTGTCAGCCATCTCAGATACCTCCCCAGCCCGTCTCGTCGAGCTCGTCATCCTCGTCCGCATCCCCCGTCCACTCGGCTGGCCCCCGCAACACCTCTTTCGGAGGCCCATCAATTGCCTCCGGCATCCACGACCGTCTGTAGCCATAGATCACAGCCGGGCTCGGCGTCCCCGTCAATCGGTAGCGCCGTTTGATCTTGTCCCAATTCGACAAGACATACACGATCAGCTTCGCGACTGCCTCGGCCCCCTGGTCCACGATCATGCGCTTCACCTGACCCTGATCCTTGCCCGTCCAAGAAAAAGGGCGACCCGAGAGTTGTTCTTTCTCCCAGGTCTGTTTGTACAGCATCTCCATGTCAGGGACCTTGTACTCGGAAGGCTTCTTCGCCTTGAAACGCTCCCACCGATTCGTCGGTCCTCCCCTGACCTTGAACCGATCCTTCTTCGGTGAGACCCGCTTCTTGTTCCCCACGTTCGCCACCTTCTGCTCAAGAATCTCCTTGAGCCGGCTGTCCGGTCCTGTCACCACTGCCACATCATCCTCCTGTGTCGGTGCTAGGGGAGAGCCTGCAGGGCTACCGCCATCCGCAAGCGTAGCTTTACGCAAGAGTATTCTCTCCCCAGTAAATAGATCATATACATTTACAGGGGGTGGAGGGGCAGGATTCTCCTCCACTTGAGACCCTCCACTTCCCTCAGGGTGGAGGGTCATGGGGTCCCCAACAAAGGGAACCATTTCCTCAGAGGAAGCGGGGACATCAAACCCCACAAAGAGATACTCCCACGCATGCTTCCCCACCCGCTCGCACTCGACAAACCCCCGCTCTCGCAGCTTCCTCAAGCGACGTGCCACGCTGGTTGCCGTGATGTCGACCAGGTCAGCAAGGGCCCGATGGATAACCGTCCGTCCCTCAGCCTGCTCAGTGGCGATGAAGGAGAGGAGAACCTTGTCGGGGGCCGCGATCTGCGGCTCTTGGAGAATCGAGGAGAGGAGCTGGACGCACTGCTGCGAGGTCATGGACTACCTCCAGGCACAAGAAAACCCCGTTGGTTTGCCGGTGGATTCGCGGAGACAAGAATGCTTTCTGGCGGGAACCGCGATCACCCCAACGAGGCTTTCTCGTACCTGGAGGTAACTATGATTCTTTCGCATTCTTGTCGTCCTGTCAACCGTTGTCCAAGCGGCAAAAACTTGAACTGGCCTACCTCTCCTACAGTGGGAGGGGTGAAGGTTGAGATTAGGGTATTGGAAGCATATGAGTTTGTAAAGGAAATTCTTGTCAGCCGCGTTTCTTCTCCGCCACCTATCGAGCCTCGAACTTCCCTGACACATGAATCATCTTCCCCGACGACTCCTTGCTCAGCTCCTTGATGCAAGCCTCGCAGGTCCGATACGACATCAGCTCCTCCTGATCTGTCTCGAGCTTCGGTTCGCATGACGACCCCATGCAGATCACCTCCTCACGACAAACCGGACAGCGATGACGATGGCGACCAGGAGCTGGCCGAGGCTTCGGCTTCGGCCGTGGAGCGGGAGGAGGCTGAGGCTTGGGTGGTTCTGGAGGAGCCTCTTCTATCGCCGGCGGAGGGGCTGCAAGCTCAGCCTTCTCCTGCGCCTCTGCTTCGGCTGCGCGTTTCTCTCGAAGCACTCGAGCTCCCCGCACCGTTGCGGCATGCACACCGAGCTCCTTGGCCAGCTCTGAATCGGGCACCTTCCCAAGGAGAGGCTGATTGTCCCAATTGATGCCCGCCCGTCTCCCACATCTTCGCTGCCCTGGCCCGGGGCGGAACGCAAGAATCCCTCTCTTATTGCGCTCCCTCCCTACCGTCACACTCGATATCTCGAGCTTCCGAGCAATATCGGTGTCCGGCACCTTCCCCAGCGGTTGCTTGCTCCAGTCAATCCGCATCTTTCTCGATGAAGTTTTCTTCACAGATGGAACCTCAGCTTCCCCTTTTTCCACACCCTCACCTAGCGGCTTCTCCTTTTCCGACTTCATTTGAGGTCCGCCAAGCAGGTTATCCAGGATGGCGCCGTAGTACTCCAAAACAAACCGCGGCCAATGCTTTCGCGGAACGTACTTGACGATGGTGTTGATCAACTCAGCGATAACCTGTCGGTCTCGAGCCAGACATTCCTCTGCTTCCTTGAGCTGGACCTGGAGAGGCTCACTAGCCATCTCAGTAGGCGGCCTGGCCGTACTGCCGTTCGTATTCCTCGCAGCTCACCGCTACCGCACTGTGACCCTTTCGCTGAAGGACGAAGGCCGCGAATTCCGCCAGCACGACCTGGTCCGAAATCGTCTCGATGATTCGCTCCATTCGGGTCCAGTGAATGAGGCCGTTGTCATGGACCACCACCGAGCGCTGGCGGGTGGGGTCTGTCAGAAGGGTGACCAAGATGGCCCGGCGACCGCAACCAATCGCATCCCGAGCTCTATCATTGAGATTGTTGAGGTCCGTGAGCATCACCACGTACCGAGTTCCGTTTCCCGGCTGATACTCGAGTACGTGGATGTTCCCCATGTCCTGGTCGAGAACAATCGCATCTTCGATGGGTACTGTCCGAAGGTCCATCTCACATCTCCTTGGAATAGAGCATCATGATGTTTGCCAACGCCACCAGCTCACAGGGAACCTCATGGTTCCCTTTCCTGAAGCCGGAAAGCATCTCGACTAGCTTGGAGTCCTGCTGAAGAATACGATGCAGCTCCTTCACATCCGCCAAGATGCTCACTCGAAGACGCTCCACCCGAACTGCCTCCAATTCGGTCCTCCTCTTCGGAAATGGTTGGAAGATGTTCTGAAACCCTGTGAACGTTTTCTTTGCTTCGGTCATCGTGTGCTATGCCTCCACTGTGTCTACGATGAGAGATGGTGTTGAACCACCCTATAATAAGTATAAGAAATTGCAGGGGGAACTGAAAGAAAAACGGTGGTGGGTCGGAAAGATTCTTTAGTCCGGCGATACGTAGGCAAGAACCGCGACGGCTGCCACCTCCAGAACCACCGTGAAAACCACCCCCAGCCCTACCCAGAAGGCCGGATGTCTCCACCAGGCGTCTCTGGACGCCTCGGCTTCGGAAGCCCGTCTCGCGGCCGCCTGGAGCCCTTCGAGCGCCCTATCCACTGCCGTCCTCTCAAGTGAGACCATCTCCCGCAAGCGTTCAACCTGCCGGCCTCGTATGGAGAGCTCTCTTTCCATGAGTGAGACCATTCGTCGCTGGAGGGGAAGCTCTTGCAGGTCCGCGAGCATCTCGAGGGCAACATCACGGCGGAACCAGAAACCACTCTGTCCTCGGTGTTCCACGACCGCTCGCCGTAGAGAACGATCCTCACCCACTGAACGTTCCCGTTCCCCATCGTCGACGGCCCCGTGTACGGATTCGCCATCATCTTGCTCACCCCAGGCTGAACAGGTGGCCAGCAAAGCTCCCAAGAAAAGCCCTAGAACCGGAATCGCGGTGTCAAAACCCAAGGCGTGAGAACGCTTCGAGGGCTTCTTCGTCCGTGAGCCCAGCAGTATCTCTGGCAGATTCGATCTCGTCCTTGAGCACTTCACGTTCATGCTCAATCTCCTCGACAACTTCTTCATCCTGCTCATCCAACTCCTCAAGAGCCCGGCTCCTCGACTGGAGCTCTTTCACCATGCCTTTGACCATGGAGATACGCCCTTCGTCGCGTGCTCTCTGTGTCGCTCTGCGCTGGAGAAGAAACGCCGCTCCTAGTATCACCGCCAGTCCCGCACCGAAGGCCGCGATCGTCTCCCAGACATGGCTCTTCATCCAGCGGCCGATCGCCTTCAACACTCTCATGGCCCCTCCTTGGCGGAACCGGAGACCCCTTCTTCCACGGTTCCCATGACATCCTTACCCCCCGTTCTTCTTTTTCTTCTGCTCCTTCGGAGTGAGGTCGAGGTCCAAGTCGATCCCTCGAGCCTCGATGACCTGGCGGACGCCCTTCCAGATCCTCTCGTAGAACGCCCCCGCGACAATCCCGAGAATGATCATTGTGAAGTACTGGTACTGCTCGGGAAGCTCGAGGACAGCCTCAGGCCGAGGCCACAGAGGGATCGCTCCAAGCCCACCACCGAGTGCCCAGGGCACCCACGGCTTGAGCGCATCGAAGAAGCGAACCACTCCCCGCAGCTTCTTCGCCCGCCACATCAAACCACCGAGCTTCATGAACATCACGATGATCAGCGCAGTAACCACACCGAACATCAGAAATTGCCATGAAAAGATGAGACCCGTGATCTGCTCCATTGGAATCCTCCCGAATGGAGTCTACCACAGGGGGGCTCCCCCAGACACGGAACTGGTGGAAGCCCCGTGCCTGGGCGAAGCCGATCTCGGGGACCTGGGCCTAGGGGAGATGGTCGGTGACGATCGAGGCGGTGGTGGGAGCACCGGTGGCCTGTTCACCCTCCGGGTAGACGAGGATCGTCAGACCCGCGGCGGTGGCCGCTGCCAGCAGCTCCTTGGGGAGCTTCTCCACGAGACGCATCTTCGCGGGCTGGATGCCTCGAGCGGAGACGCTGCCTCGGAAGTAGAGCTCGAGCGCCTCGGCGGTCGCGCCTGCCTGGAACGCGCCGGAGCTGTTGTTCCAGTACTGGTTGTCGCTGTTGCGCTGCACCCGAATGCCGTGCTTGCCTGCTACGACCGTCTCGGCCTGCAGATTGCCCGGGATGCCTGCATCCGTGCCGGCCTGCGAGGTGCCGGCGAAGATGTCGAATCCAACTTTCAGTGCCATCTTCGATTCCTTTCTCGGCTCTCAGGCCGCTACTACAGCTCCACCAGCGGCGTCGACATGACAGCCACGATGTGGGCGTTGAAGTCCGCCTTGATCTCGTTGGCCAGCGTGAGGCTGGTCGCAAGGTCGGTGGCGTCCGCTGAGGACACGGCGTTGGTGGTGTCGTTGTTGATGTGGACGCCTGCCTCACTGTTGTGCGTGTTGTAGTCCGCCTTGAGCTCGTTGAGCAAGGTGTAGGACGTCGCCGCGTTCGTCGCATCTGCTGCCGCGATCGTCTCGGCCGAGGCGGCCAGATGGACACCGTGAAACCCGGTCGAAGCCAGGTGGGTGTTCATCAACGCCTTGAGCGAGTTCGCCAGCACCAGAACCGTGGCGAGGTCCGTCGCATCCGCCGTCGTCTCGAGGGAATCGACCAGCTGCGTCTTGTGGAAGATGGTGGCGTCACCACCCCCCAACCCGGCCGCGATGTCCTCCCTCATGTTCTGAAACTGAAGCCGAAGCTTCTCTGCAGCGTCACCGCTGGCAGAGAGCGCAATCAGGTTCAGCTTCGTGAGCATTGCTCCCACCGTCTTCCTCCTTCCCCTCAGTCAAGTCCTGAGGACAACTGTGGTGGGCTGGGCCAATATAAGAGGGGATCAACCAGTTACATCAACCCCAACCCACATCGGAAGGGTAACCGGGAGAACGAAATCCTGCAAGTCTTTAGGTGGCGTTCGCGGCGAGAACGTTGTCGGCACCGACTACCGCTCCAGTACCGGTAGCGGTGATAGTCGGAACCGTGGCAGCAGCATTGAGAAGAACATTTCCGGTCATCAAGACTCGGGCATTCGCTCCGGCATTGATCACCGGATTCGTGATGCTGGTAGCCTTGATCGTATTGCCGTTGGTCCTCGACTGAACTCCCGGCTGAAGAAGAGTGGCTCCTCGAGCTCCAAGCTCCAGCTGATTATTCTCGAAGACCGTGTCAATACCGCTCGGGTTGTTGTGAATCGGAGTCGTCGAATGCGCATTGGTGTCGAAGAGCTTGACACCATGCACCCCAGCCCGATCCCCAAGAAGGGCGATGAGCGAGTCGATTGCAGGAGAGGGCCACTGCCACAAGGTACCGCCCCTCAGATGGCAGTCTTGTCCCAGTTGGATAGCGCGCACCGAGCCTCCGGCCGCCATCTCGTTATACTGCGTCTGGAACAGCTGAAGATCGTAGAGCGTTACGTCCTGAATGAGCTTGATCAAGCCGTCCACCGCCCCAGTGGTCCCGGTTCCAGAGGGAGAACTCGTCGCGTCGAGGATCAGCCCCCGAATGATAGCGTTCCTCGCAACGAACATCGAGCCATCGTCGACGGCAGCCGCGTTCGGGTCCTCGAGATTGAGAATCGACAGGTTCTCCACCATCACTGGAGGACGGTTGGACGACACAACGCCGGCAACCTCGACGATGGCCGAGCGTCCCATCACACCGTAGGTGGAACGGTCAGCCTGTGCCTGCTTCGCATTCTGGTTGACCAGGATGTTGCTGTAGGACGCCTTCCCGTAGAGGCTCGAGGAACCATGCATCGCAACCATGCTGTAGCGCGAAGCATAGGTGGCCTTGTTCATGACCATGAAGCCGTCCACCACCAGATTCAGGCAGGTGATGGAGTTGTCCACCGCTCCAAACTCGACGCAGGGAAGAATCGTGGCGCCGTGACACCCACCGTCCAAACGGACCGAAGAGCTGAAGAAGTAGAGTCCTTTCTCCGAATCCTCTGAACGACAGGAGAACACCGGCTCGTTGTGCGCAGGCCCGCCGTCGTAGATGTGGCAATTGATGAACGTTCCAGCACCACCGAAGCGGAAAGTCCGACCCCCGCTGTTGTAGAACTGGCAGTTGATGCACGTCACCCGATCACTGCCGCCGCCCCAGAAAGCCTCTGCACCAGCACCGCCACCGATGAACACACAGTTCTCAAAAAGAACCGGCGTCTCTACATCCGAGAGTCGAACCGCTTGGGCCCCGGAGGTCGCCTCGAACAAGCAGTTCTTGAACGTCAGTCCTTCCTGATCTGTGGCTGGATTGGCCTTGACCGAATCGATGTGGACCGCTGCTGTCGGAGAGCTCGCGCTTGGTCCCGGTCCGTTGAAATGCACATCCTCGAAAACACCGTGCGGCGGATCGGTAGTGCCTGTATCGGTCATATACAGGCCCGAATTGGCCGTGGGTCCAGAAGCCGAGATCAACTTCCCGCGAAGCCAGTCGATGTGACCTCCGGTGACCTTGAGCGCACCCCCGTCCACCTCGACATCCTCGAGACGCAGATGGTCGCCGACAGCGACGTCGTACAGATAGCTGGCGTGGTTCGTCCCGAGCTGAAGCTGAGAAAACTTCCCCTTGAGCGAGAAATCCGCTGACGCTCCCACAGGCACGTTCATCTTGCAGGGATCGCTCGCTTCACCCAGAAGCTCTCCGACCACACTGACGTCCTTGGTCAGACTCGTAGCCGTGCTCCAGGTGTAGAGTCCTCGACGAAGGAAGAAGGTGCCGTCATCAGCGAAGGACTCAAGGTTGTCGATCGCTGACGCTCCCTCATAGTCCCCACCGCTCGAGTAGGCTCCTCCCGTGATCGTTGCCGTGAAGGCCCGGCGTCGGATGACAGCGTCATCCGTGGCTTGAAACGCGGCATCGATGTCCGCGATCCCTGTCCCCAGTCCCCCGTTGTTCCCCGCGGCCACAGCTGCAGCGGTGTAGTTGCCCGTGAACCCGTGCGCTCCACCCTGAGCCAGGTGATCAGCATAGGTCCTCCCAATCAGCGCTAGCTCCCCCACCACCTCGCCAACACTGATGGTCGCAGACGCTGTCCGATTGAGCGTTCCGATCTGGAGATACCGTACTCCGAAACCGTGGTTGGACGGAGTCGAGGGCGTACTCCCGTTTTCCGTGACCCTGACACACCATCGACGCTGCAACCGATGCGCGGTCTCCACACCGAGACCTGGATGCTCGATGCTCGTATCCTCTTCAGCCGCCGTGTCCTCCCACCACACCATGAGGTAAACCTCATCGGTGCGGGCTCCACCCGGAGTCGTAAGCTCAGGCGGCAACACCATGTACGTGTCTCCCGTACTGGGAGACCCGCCGCTCAGGGTCAGCGTCGTGGCGGTGTACGCGGTGATCGTGTACTCGTTCCCGCTCTCCGTGCCCGAGGTGAACCTCACCCGGCACGCCCCATGGTTCGCCGTCGCCAGCAGATCATGGAAGGCCTGCCAGTTCTTCGTTGACTCCGTCAGAACTCCGGCGCCGAAAGACTCCACCACACCGTTATTCACGATGAAGTTGCGCTGAGACGCATCGTCGTAGGTGATCAACGCCGGCGGTTCATCCAAGGTGGTCGGTACCAGAACACCTCCGACCAAGGCGACGCCCGCGCTCAGAGTGAAGTCGTTGGTCGCGCCGGTTCCCAACGGATAGAACCCGGGAAGACTTCCAGCTCCAACCGGAGCGAAGAGCAGATTCTCACCCCAGAAGTAGATGCCCTCCAGAATGGACATGATTCGACGGATGTCGTCGAGCTCATTCCAGTCCGAGTCCGGAATTGGAACTCCCTGCTGAAGGACCACGCCGTCATACATCTTCGCGAACTGAAAGCTGTCCCTGCTCACGTTGGGAACGTTGCCTGGCATGTCTCCTCCTAGCGGGTCACGAATTCAATGCGGACTTTCCGCTGAATCTCGAGGCTCGAATCCTTGTCGATGCGGTGATGGATGATCCAATTGACCATTTCACCGGAGTCGGTCGTTATCGTCGCGGTCCCCCCAAAGAGCCCAAACTCTCGGAGAGAATTCCCGTTGGTCTCGCCGTAGGCAATGGTCGAAGTGATCTCCACCTTCGAGCTCGGCGTCCCGCCCGTCGGAAGATCCGTCGCAGGGTCCAGGTAGACGATGTCCCCCTGAGGGATCGCCTTCCTGAACACCTCGGTCTCCAGCGTGGTCTGTGAGTAGGGCTGTGCAGGCGTAGCCGCGTCCCAGCCCACCAACCCCGTTCCGACGGCCAGATAACTCAGCCGCGCATAGCCCGACTCGCCCCGAAGCCATGTCGCCAGGAGCGTCGCGAAGCTGTTCTGGATCTGGTTCGGACGCCACTCGAACTCCCCTCCGGGGCCCGGCTCTACCGTGCCATCGATCCGCCGAAAGGTGTCCTGCCACCGCCCCCGAATTCCGAAAGCCATCTCTCGAGCGAGCATGACCAAACGATCCTCGTGAGTCTCCACCGGTAGCTTTGTCATCTCTGAATGCCGTGCCATGGCTCCATCCTACAGGTATTCGAGGTCTTCGTGAAAGACTCGATCTGTCAAAGTGGTCGTCGTACACGCGGCATCGTTCGACTCGAAGAGAGTCCAGTCAGTCGTTGTCCACCCAAACTCTTCGATGAGCTGGTCGATCAAATAGGTGAGCAACTCCTCCCATTCCTCGATCACATCGCTGGCCAAGGAAACCGACTCCTCCGTCATCGGAGTCATGATCATGCCGTAGGTGACATAGCTCGCCTTCCCCCACTCGATCAGCTCGCGAACCCGATCCACCGTTTCACTCGTAAACGGACCGGAAATGCCGAGAATCTCCTCCAAGAAAAATCCAAGTCCCGTGACCGCGTGCCAACCGTTCCCGTCGTTGGTGTACTTCAGCACGTCATCGATCCGGCCTCGAAGCCGAATGTTGTCCGGGTCAGTCATGTCCGGAGTCTTGGAACCAAACCGGTCATTGGAGAAGAACACGTACCGCCAACCCTCTACGATCGTCGCCTCCCAGTCACTGATGCCCTCCAGCATTTGCTCATAGGAGACTTCCCGACCCAGAAGCTTGTATAGATCCACAGCTTGAGAAGTCTCCACTCTACGCTGAAGACCTCCTGCCGCATGCCACGTCGGCCAGCCTAGCTTCTTGTCGAGCAGCTGAATCAGATCATCGTGGATGGCATCAATCTCCATCAGCGTGAGCAAATGCTCCGCGTCAGTCTTGATGTTGTCCACCAAGGCACCAAGGATCGACAAAAACTGGTAGAGATGGCCTACCGCGGCATCCTCAGACCGAAATCCCCTGGGGAGCGTACCGAACATGTAGTCGACCGCGCCCCATCGATCATAGGGATACGCGGAACCACGGTTCAGCTTGACATCGTTGATCCACGCGCCGTCTATTCGCTGAGCAAACAGCGCGTAGTAATAAATGGTCCCGGCCTCCAAGCCCGTCTGCTCGATCCAGTAATCCCCGGACAGAGCCGGATACACGTCATCGACCAACACCTGGGCTCCAGCATCGTCCCAGCTCTGCGGCCACTCGCCCTGTTTCCGCAGAATCCGAAGTCGTCGACCCCAATCCGGAGCCTCCGCTGGAGTCGGAACCGAGTACTCAATCCGAATCGCGAACCCTTCGATCTTCGCCTTGACCGTAAACTCGAACTCACCGATCTCGCGGATCACTGGCGGGGCTAGGAGAGGCGTCCCTCCCCAGAAGGTGATTCCATATGGACCTGTTCCGTAACTCACATCAAGCTCAAATCAAGAAGGTGTCGGTCTCCAAGAATCGAATGAAGTCTATTCCGTGGATGCAGGCGCCTGGCGCGGTCACTGTCACGTTGCGGACAAGGAAACCAACTAGGTCGGGAACAAAGCCAATCGAACTGTAGGTCGCCATCCAGAACCAGTTACTCTCCGTCCCAACCCAACAGTGATAGTCAGTCCCAACCTTGTGAATCGCCACATACTCCAGCGCTTGCCCCTGCTGGTCCACATCGGAGGTATCTACCTCCCCAATCTCCCCCATGCTGACGTTGTAGTAATGCGCTCGAGCACGAGTTATCCCCGAGGTGAGATGGTTCAGCGTCATCTGAACTCGTGAGGCGGTGGTCGGCACTCCACCAGTCGCCGTCATGAAAGCCAAGGCAACCTCGCTGTCCCCAACAGCTGCCCCAGAAATCTTTCGGCCGTACGTCATCCTCGCGTACATGAGCACATTGGTCGGGAGAGTATATGGCTTGAACACCATAAAGCTGTCTCCCGAACCTGGCGGCTGCATCAGCAACCAGGAACGCTTGGAATCGATATTGTGCTCCGTTCGCAGCACGTTACCCGAATTGAAAGCTGTATCGTAGGAGTCGATCACTCCTTCCGAAAAACTTCCCGCAGCAGGCGCCGTAATGTTCTGGACTCCCCATGCCGCGTCTAGGGAGACCGAATCGAACTCATCATCCTCGGCATGCGCCACACCGGGCGGGGCCCACAAGTTGGCCTCCGACCCACCACTGCCGCCAACCGCCCCAACAACCACCCGCTTCTTGGAGAAGCTGTCTTCGGAATCCTCGATCAACAGAACATCGGCTGCGACAACAGCTGCCTTCTGATCCACCCCAACAATCTCGGAATTCACGTCGACATGAACCGCGTCCGGATCGCCGGCATCCACGGCATCGAACAATTCGTCCGTGCCAGCCTTCCATCCAGTGACGGCATGAAACTCGATGGACTCCCCAGCAGCCGGCTTCCGAAGAGCTCTGTTCTCGGTCGTGAACGCCACGGCGTTTCGAGCATAGGCTCCGCCAGCATTGACCGTGCACTGAATCAGGTAGGTCCCGGGCACGTCCGGATCGAAGGTAGGCTCAGCCACAGTCGAATCGGAAAGCACCGCAGAGCTGCCCGTGGGCACGTCAATCAAGTCCCACTGGTAGCTGGTGATGGCCGTTGTATCGGCCAAAGACAGCGTCACGGTCGGAGAGGTCTGGAGCTTCGCGTACGAAAACTCCAGAGCAACGGCAGGACCCCCAGGCGTCTCGCCGGTAACCTCGATGACGATTTGAATCGAAATTGCCATGTTACGCCGCCATCGGGTACGGGTCGTATTCCTCTATGTCGCCCGATCCGCCCGTTGTGTTGTACGAACAATCCGACGTCCGATAGATCTTCGCCCCAGTGTCGGCATAGAGGTCAGCTGTATTCCCCGAAGCCGTGCACCTATGCAAGAACATAATCGTCTCGGTGTAGAACCCTACATCTCGATTCGCAAGAACCCCCACACTATCCAAAGCCTGGCATCCAAGACACCAAGACTGAGTGCCGACATTCACGTCAATGACTACCGGTCCGTGGCTTCCAAGGTAGGTCCCTTGAACTCGGATAATGTAGTTCCCATCATGCGTTGTAGAGCCATTGTTGGTGTAGACGCCCGCGTCTTTCCCGCAGTTATAGGACTTGCACAACTCCTCGAGCGAGTAAGTCGTTCCCGGAATATTGTGGTAGTTGAACCCGTCCGACCAACCTTCAGCCGTAATGCAGTTGTAGAACCTTGTATGGTCCGCATTATCGCAATCCAAGCTGTTGCCAGCCCGAGAATGCGTCAACCAGACATTGACCATGACCAGCTCGCCGACTGCTTCTACGTTGAGGTTCGATGACGAAGATCCGCTTCCAAGGAAGTGAACGTTCTTGATGTAGACACGCTTCCCCGGAGCGTTGATGCGAGCATTGGATACCGACAGACTCGTTACTACATCGGAGTCTGGAGCTCGAGAATCGCTCGTCCGCACATAGAGTGTGGTTCCCGTGTAGTACCAACTCCCGGGATTTGCATTGACCTCTGCCAAAGAAGCCCGCTCAACAAGCCTCGTCCCAAATCCCTGGAGGGTGACAACGCCGTTATCCGTGACCTGCGCCACCGTGGTTCCCGACGTGGCTTCGTGCACATCAGGATAGGTCCCATTTGGAGCAAAGGTCAGGTCGGTGGATGGCCTACTCGAGGTGACCACCATCCCGCCAACGCCAATGATGGCCAGGTTCTCTGTGATGAGAGCGTTGTCCCACCGATTCGGAAGCCGATACTCTCCACCCTCGACGTAGATCCCGTCGATAGTGGGATCGGCTATGTGCTGGTCAATGGCATAATCAATGCCAGCCCAAGCATTAGCCCAATCCACACCGGTACCGCCATCGCTCCCTGTCAAAGAGACGTATCGTGGATTCTGGAGTGCTGGCTCTCGCCAATCATAGGTGGAGCTGAACGTTCCATCCTGGTTCTCCACCACACTGAAGTCGGTGGGGTTCCACAGGAACAAATCCGGAACTGGAACGTGACGCGGATAAATGACTCCGCCCGGGTCCTCTTCAACAATGACTGAGATCTTGTAGACCCCAAGCGACTCTCCACCGGCGCTTGAGTCCAGCCAGCCCGTCAGCGTGTAGACCCTCTCCTCGAGCTCAAGCTCTCGAACATCCACGCCCGGATCGGCAACTCCAACTAGGGGGAGGTCGACGACCTTGGTTACGCCATTGTCCGAAGCTGTGTCGATGTCCGAATGGCCCACCAGTCTCGGAGTCGCTGGCGTCGAGGGCGTCCCAATATCGTAAAGCCGAACCGTTGCAATCGAGGTCGTGGCGGGGTCCGTTGCTTCGCCGATCCAGCGGAGCGTCGCTCGCATATCCTCTGGCGGAACTCGGCTATCGAAGGTGAACGCTCCAAGGGCCACCTCGATATCCGTCGTCGTGAACTCTTCGTTCAACGCTCCGATAGTCTCCCACGTAAGACCGTCGGCTACATCGAAGAGCCTCGAGCCCGCCGCTTTCCACCCCTCAGTTCCATCGAACTCCCACGTCTCTCCAGCGCCCGGTTTCCGCATCTGGCGTTGAAGCGAGGTGAAGGCCAAGCCGTTTCGATCGTAGGTCTCCCCACCGTTGACCGTGCATTGAACCAAATAGGTCCCATCCACATCAGGATCGAAAGTAGGCTCGGCCGCAGAGGCATCAGACAGCGCGGTTGAAGAGCCCTCAGGCGTGCTCACGAACTCCCAAAGAAACTCGTTGACCCCTGTGGTGTCCTCGAGCTTGAGCGTGACCGTGGGGCTCGTGGAGAGCTTGACGTACGGAAAAGTCCTGGCGACGCCTGGGGCGCCCGCGGCCTCCCCAGTTATGTCGATGACAATCTGAATCGATTGGGTCGCCACGCCCGCCTCCTACGCGTCGTCGAGGTCCTCGTAGACCCTGATGGAGATGAAGCCCTGATTCGGAACCGTGAGCTTGTCTCCCCCACCAAAGTCCATCTCAAATTCCCCTCGATACACTCCGGCAGTCCCAGTGTCTCCGGCTTGCCAGTCGTACCGAAGAACTCCGTCCGTAGCTGGCGCCTCTACAGCTGCGGCCTGATCCACCACCACCGTACCATCTCTGTCCGCCATAAGAAACTTGGCAGAAGACACTCCAGACAGATCAAAAGCCAAACCCGTTTCCGCATCCTTGATCAGAACACGAAGAACCGGCCGACGATCATGCCTCTTGATCGAAAATTGCTCTGTTGCTGTTGCCACGAAATCCCCCGTTGCACACTCGAAGAAGATTTCCAAAGTACCAAGCAACTCTACTTCAAGAGGCTCGGATTCGACAGATATCTCAAGATCACAGGACACGATTGGAGCCGGAGTCTGATTCACGTTCGCCAGCGTTTGAACTCGAGCCCCTTTTTGAATGATCGACGCCATCAGCTTACCGCGGCGAAAGAATGGATGCTCGTAACCGCCCCAGTTGTATCGGTAACCGTGACGTTCATGACGTAGGGTCGATCCGCCGTAAGCGTCACGCTCGAGCGTTCGATGCTGAACCGTCCATTCCCGTCGGGAGTCGAACTCGTCACTGTGAAGAGCAACGTTCCGTCCTTGTCGTATACCTCAACCGAACACGACACCAGGTCGCCGTCAGCAACCGGCATCGCATTGCGCTCAAGCCACACCTCGAAGTACATGATCGAAGTCGACTCATCCAGAGCCACCAAAATTCCGGCGACTGCCGCATCCCCCGACTGCCACGATCCAACACCGTGAGCCGACGTCAAATCGACATCTACCGCAGCCGGAATTCCACTGATCGCCGCATCCAAGAAATCAAGCAGGGCCGCCCTGACCGGCGTGTAGCCCTGCGCCGTAAGCGCGGCCTGGATATCGGCCGAACTCAAGTCATTGAGCGCTGCAATGTCAGTCTGTGTTGCTGTGTGCTGCGCCAACAAATTCGTTTCGACTGAGGAGAGCGCTGCGCCCGTCGCAAGTCCGCTCTGGATCTCTGCCACCGCGTCAGCAGCCAAGGCATCTGCGTCGATGGCGTCTGTCGCAATGGCGGCTGCGTCGACAGCTCCCGCGATCAGGTCCATCGCATCTCCTGGAGAGGCGAAGCCTGTCGCCGTCTCCCAGCTCCCAGCACCATGCACTCCAGAGAGCTGGGTATCGACGTCGGCCGCATCATGGCTCGACCTCGAGGAAACCGCGGCGTCCAGATTGTCCAGTCCCGGAGCTCGAGCAACGGTGTAGCCCTGAGAAGTCATCGCAGCCTGGACGTCCGCCGAGCTCAGATCGTTGAGTGCCGCCACAGCCGAAATGACCGCGGACACCGCTGCATCGAGATTGTCCAGCAAAGCGGCCCTGACCGTCGAGTAGCCCTGAGCCGTCATCGCGGCCTGCACATCAGCCGAGCTCAAATCGTTGAGTGCCGTGATGGCGCTCAGAACCGAAGTGATCGAGGCATCGAGGTCCGAGAGATTATCCAGCAGCGCTGCCCGAACCGCGGTGTATCCCTGGTTGTCCAGCGCAGTCTGAACATTGGCCATCGACAAGTCATTGAGCGCAGCGATGGCCGCCTGCGTTGCTGTGTGCTGTGCAAGCAGATTCGTTTCGACCGTCGACAGAGCTGCGGCTGTTGCAAGTCCGCTTTGAATCTCGGCTACCGCGTCAGCAGCCAAGGCATCGGCATCAACGGCATCTGTCGCAATAGCTGCGGCCGTCACAACTCCCGCCGCCATCGCACCAACCGAGCTATCCATCCGTCCGCTGACCAATGCGGCCGGCAAACGAGTCTGGATGTTGTCGGTATCAGACTGAACGCCAGCCACATCTGTCTGCGTTGCGCCGTGCTCGTCGAAGAGATCTTGCACCCATTGATCGACATGTATCTCATCATGCAACGGAACGTTCGCCGCAACAGTCGCCTCGTCAATGCGAAGCATGTAGGTGTCATCGGCGGTCGCGTTCGTGATCAGTGAGGTATCGAAATCCCAGGCATACACCCCGGGATCATTCGTTGCGTCAACTTCCGACATCACTTGCTGGCGCGTTGTCCAGAGAGAATTCTTGAAGGTCTTGTCGTTGAAGTCGTACCAAAAATCATCCGACGTACGGCGTATGGAAAGCAACACGGTGCTGAGCCCGGTCAGCTCCGAAAGGCTCCCATCAAGCATGGTGACCTCGATGGGCTCAGTGTCGCCAGCGATAATCCGTGTCGACATGACTACTCCAGCGTTCCGCTGATGAGCGGCGCCTGGCTGTATGTCGGGAAGGACCCATAAGGATCGGGGACCTCCTCATCCAGCAAAAAGTTCGAGAACACCTCAAAGATCCTTACCCCGCTGTATCCTGCAACCACGCTACTCTCGAACAAGGTGGTGTAGCCAGGGTATGGCAGCGTCGGCTCTGACGAGCACGCACCCTCATCGCAGACTGCCTCTGTCGTAAACCATTTGTCGCAGTTTGGGCAGTACCTCAGGCTCATTCCTGGCACCTTCGGGTGCACCCCGTTTTCGATCCGAAAGTACAGCGGCTCAGTAATCTGTCCCGTCTCGGGATTCGTCCACTCCTCCCACTGCGTCGTTGCAGCTCCGCCCCCACCTGGAGGGGAGTTTGTGATCGAGTTCCAGCCGGACACCGCTTCGGCAATTTGGGTCAGCTGATTGTTCGGTGCTTCCACAGTCAACCCACTCTCAGACCTGAACAACACGCCGTCCACGTTCTCGCCAGCCGATGTCGCCACGACAGCCACCGTGTTGATGAACCGATCATCTGGCTCTCCGTTGACATGGGCGATCAGGCTTCCGGCTGGATAGGTCCCAGCGTCAACGTTCACGCGGCAAGAAGCGTATGACGGATGTGTTCCCTTGGAGACCCAAATGTCGACCCACTCCTCGACATTCTCCTCCCACTTGAACCCGACTACCTTCAGGTAGTCGATCGCGCTTGGTGGCGGAATGGGAGCCGGAAGCTTGATCTTCGGTGCCATGGTCGTTTCCTTTTCAAACCGAGCAGAGGCTGCGATGTCGATTACCGACCGCTCGCCCGTATACTTCCGTGGTGGCATCCGCAACGGCCTCCCAGCTGTAGTTTCTCGCCCGCCGCATGCCCAGGTAGCGCAGCTCCTCGCGAATCTCTGAGCGGTGCAACTCTCGCAAAGCCGCCAGAATTGCGTCCGGGTTCCTCGACGGAATGATCATCGCATACTCCTGATGATCATCCATGACAATCTCTCCAAGCCCGTCGACCTCGGTAGCGATGAGTGGAGCACCCATCGCCATCGCCTCTAGCGCAACGATCCCGAACGGCTCGTGAGTCGACGGCATAACCACACAGCCAGCCCCTGCATACAGATCCCGCAGAGCCTGCCCACGCTGAAAGCCAACCCAGCGAAGCCGCTCCGGATGCGCCTTCTCGAGCGCCCTGATTCGCTTCGTGACGACCCAATCCTCTTTCGACTCCTCATCGTTCGCGTTGACCTCTCCAGCAAGCACAACCTGCCAACCAGGATCGCATGCTTCGAGCGCATCAAGCAAATATTCAATGCCCTTCATCAATGCGATACGGCCCACGTACAGAGCCATCGGCCTCGGCGTCATCGGAACACCTGAGGCGAAATCGAGTCCGTGATCAAACCGTGCACGACCTCCATCGCCGGCAGCCGGATTCCATTTCTCGAGATCAATCCCATTTGGGATCATGTTGATTTGGCGCTTGGCCATAAAGTGAGACCGCGCCATGTCGACATATGCTTGCGAGCAAAGGATCAGCTCATCCGGGTCACAGATCAAGTTGCCTTCCTGCTGGAACATGTAGCGGTCCGCCTCACCCCAATCCGCTGGATTCGTCGTCGGATCTTCGAGCATGGCAAGCCTAGAAATACACAAGTGCATAGTGCCGACTACCGGAATGTTCAGAGCATCGCGAGCCATCCTCGCCAGCTGCACCGAGGTCCACTCGTGCTGGTGAATGACATCCCAGTGCCGCGCACCCTTCTCAGCAATCAGCCTCGTCAGTGTCTTGGCCATCTGGATATCCGCGAGCAGATGGCAGGCAAAGTCCGGCTTCGTCGGCTTGGCACAGACTAGCTTGTCGTCGAAGTGCCGGGTGAACCCAAGATACTCCTCCGAGCCCTCTGGCCTGCCTTGTGTGAGCAAATCTACCTGCACACCTCTGGCTGCCAGCGTGCGATAGAGCTCCCGAACGTGACGCCCCATCCCACCAAGGATGTCAGCCGGGTCCTCGTAGCAAATGGCCAAGACTCGCATCGGCTTCTTTCTCCGGCTCAGCTTGTCGTCCAACTTCTGGAACCACTCCTTAGGCTCACAGAACTGATCTTCGACCTTCTGGCTGTAGCTCGATCGCGTCATGCGTACAGCGCGGCCTCTCCAATGACATCCAGCGTTTTGATTGCGGGATCGTAGTTGGTCCACCACATACGAAGCACTCGCGTCGACGCTCCAGTAGCATACAGCAGTATGTCGGTCAGAGAAATATGGCCTCCCGCCGAAGAAAAAACCTTGTGGGTCAGGTTGATCGCGCTGGCTGCCTTCGAGTAAATCGCGTTGTAAGAACCGGTCGCCAAAACACCGTGCCCTCCGAGACTCATGCCTGTCGCTTCGGTGCTCAGCCGAGTCACAATCAAGACTGCCCCAGCTACTCCGCCAGCCATCTCTGTAACGTGTGGAGACCGAAGCGAGACAACCGCCGCTTTCGTCTCATACGGAACCGTGATGTCCAGAGCATTCGGCCCGAATGGCTGCGGATAGACCGTCAAGCTATTATCAGAAAACGACAAACCGTCCGGCCGGCTGTGATGTTGCCCATGAAGCACGTTCGTGAGCGCGGCATGCACGGTTGGATGCTCAAGGTGACTCTGAAGTCTCACTTGCAAATCCCGCTGCCGAAGACGGTCAGGTTTTTGCTGAGCGTCGCATGGGTATTGAAAAAAGACAGAACCAGATTCGACCCGCTGATGTAGGCGTCGACCAGGTAGACGTAGCTCCCGAAGTCTCGGTGACTGAGGTAGGAATCTCCATGCAACCTGGAGTAGCCGCCGACATAGCTCTGCGTCCCGCTGGGGTAGGGCCTGATCCCAATCGCGCTTGACTGCTGAGCCGTGTCTGTCGCCAGGACAAACACGCCAGTGTGCCCCTGGATATCGACCGAAAGATGACCGCGCAGAATCCCCTGGACAGTCCTACAGCCGGACTTACCCAACGCGATGTTGTGAGAGTACTGACCCGGCGCGATCGAGAGTGCGTTGATCGTGGTCTTCCACGGCGCAACCGTAACGTGGTGATCCTCTTCTCCTACGTCGACAAGCAGGTCATGGTCAGTCACCACAATCCCAGGAGGTCTCATGACAACACCGCCTGTCCCTTCACACTCAACGTGGCAGAGCCGCCGTAGTAATTGTGGAACGTCAATCGCAGAGTCGAGCCGGTGATCACGGCGTCCTTCAGCGCGATGTAGCGAGCACTGGCACCGGTCGCCGTATCGAAAAGCTTGTGAGTCAGGTTCGTCGCTCCAGCCTGCTTCGCATAGCTCACCGCATACGATTTGTATGCTAAGCCGGTGTTACGCACCGAGTCTCCTAGTGCATCGGCCGTATCCGTTGTCACATGCACCTTGGCGCACTCTCGAAACAACGCGCTGACGCCTCCGGAAAGAACAGGTCCCTCGAGATAAACTCTCGCCAGCCGATACCCAGAACGCGGAAGGGGGATGTCGAGATCGAACGCTGTGCCTGGAGGAAGGCTCTGCGTTGTATTACTGAAGGAAACTCCAGCTGGTGCTGGATGATGGTCATGTGCAGTCAGGGTCGCAACTGCATCATGCGATCTCCCATCGGTTACTGGCGAAGGTCTCATCTACTCTTGCCATGATCGCCATTCTTTCGCCTTTGCCCTCGTTGAATGATCTCCCGAATCACGCGATCTTCGTGAGTCGTCAACAGGAGCTCATCAAGAGCATCGTCGATGTCTGGCTCCGGAATGGCCTGTTTGACTTGCGTTGGAACATTCTCAAGAGTCCGAACAACCACCTCAATGTCCCGACGCCTCTGAGCCTCAAGAGACTTCAACTGCGAAGCATGGGTTTTGAGCTTCTCGGCTGACTCGCGACTGCTGGCCTGCACGGTAGCCATCTCCGTAGCCGAATCAGCCGACCATGCAATTGCGCCCGTTATCACGATTACCACAGCGGACATCAGAAACCATCGCCATCGTGACAGACCTGCTACGTCCCGCTCCGATGCCGAAAGTCTTTCGGCATGCTCCTTCACCATAGTGCAGGGCTGGGAGACGGCGGGCACTCCCTCGAGCTTCTCCACCCTCTCAGTCGTAGCCGCCTGTCTCTCGGTAAGCAAAATAGCCCGGTCGCGCGCCTCCCCAGCAGCCCTGGCTACTGGCGGAATCAGGTCGTCGCAAATGGTCGTAACTCGTTCCTCAATCCGAGCAACGGAGTCGAAAAGCTCTGCCTGATTTCCCGGAGGTCGAGTGCTGCGTTTCGGCTCACGAGGTCCCATTGCTCTCCTATCCGAGTCCCCCCATCAGTGTCATAAGATATGTGTTCCCATACAGCTTCCCGAGCTCGTCCCCATCCGGGTCCATGTTCCCCACATGCGGCCCAGCCATAATCTCCCAGGTATCATCTACACTGGGTGGCGTGATGCCGGCCGTCGCGGTGAACTCCAAGCCTCCATCGTCCGTGGTATAGGGCGTCCCAATCACCCCTGTTCCGGACTGCAGGCCGCTCGAATCCACACCATCAACCACGAACTGAGTAGCTGAAGTGAACCGTATTCTCCACCTATCTCGAACCGTAGCCGCTCCTACGGTAATGCTTGCAAAGGTGAGATCGGAAACCGAGGCTTCCGTGTACAAACGAGCATAGGGTTGACGCTGAAATCGATTCGTGTCGACGTAATCTACGCCCGCCACATCCTCAACAACATCACTCAATTTCGACAGAGGAATCTGCTGCCCAAGAAGCAGGGCCTCCACATCGAAGGCTTCTTCGATCGCATCCTCGATCGCGCGCTGTGCTGCCGAACGGCGAATCGAATCGAACAAGTAGACCGTGATGTCCAGGTAAAACTCGAACACCTCGCACGCTCGGATGAGCAAAATGACCGGAGTGGTCTTTCGTTCATTGAGGTAGTCCCCAACCGCACCGAGAAGTCCCGTACCACTCTCGGTCCAAGGGTTCCAACTTCCCGTCGGAACCGGGTTACTTCCAGAAGCCGCAATGACTACGACTTCCTCGTAAGCACCCCTTCCGTTATACGCATTTGCCTGGGCAACACCGGACACCTCTTTCGCCAGGGCAGCATAGTCCAGATGATTAACGCCACGATCCATCGCTTTGAGCGTAGCGGGGCCCTGGCCTTTCGCCTCGTCGATGCTCTCCTTGTCTCGGCCCCCAGAAGGCTGCTCCGGGTTCGTCACCGAATCCACGAACGGATAGTTTCCGTTCAGCTTCGTCAATCGATTCGGTCCAACTCGATTCCCCGACCTACCACCGCCCACCCGATACGTAGCGGTGACGTTATTCGTACCGGAGCCCGGAATCTTTCCGTTCACGCCGTCACCGAAGATCACTGTCACCAGATCGGTTTCGTCGATCTCGATCCGGTAGTGCGTGTCAGTTGCTCCGGACTGCAGGAAATTGTCCACCTCGGCCCACAGAATCGGAGGCCCACCCTCTGCCACATATACCTCGAGGCTGGAGGACCCCGACGGCTTCGTGGCCAGAGGCGTAGAGCTCAAGGAGAACTTCTGTGCCGCCGTCCCGTCGCTCGAGCCGATGGTTTCGGAGATCGTGGTTCCGTGAAGAGCGATGACTCCCGTCGTGGTTCCTGCTCCAGCCGCAACGAAATCGTTCTCCAGCTCGAAGGTAGCTGGGTCACTTCCATCCGAGGTGTCAACATCAATCTGCGTTCCAGCCGGTACCGTCCCAGCTGCATTGGCCACGACTGTGAGCTCGACCTGCGCGCTGACATTTGGAGAAAGCTCGTAACCGATCTGCTTAGACTGTTGAATGATCGAGCGTCGCTGTGTGATGCTCGGCCACAAGCACTCATTCGCGCAACGATCCTGATAGAACGACAAGTTGTCGGACATGAAGGCTTGAGACTCCACCAACGTGACACCGACATCCGATTCAGACCGATCCGTCCAATCCGGCGCTACCACGTCCGCCAGCTCTAGTGCGTCAGCCCGGAATCCCTCGAAGTCACGAGTCCCAAGATCGACAGCAACAACATCCCCAGACAGGGTCGTGATGGTCGGAGTCGCCATGTTTTACCTCCGTCGCCCGCCAGTCTTTGGCGCACGACGAATCAAGATGCCTTCCCCCGACGTTTGATTGTCGTGGAGACCGTCATCGTATATTGAAGGCTTCTTCACCGGGCCCGGACTCTGCGACTTGATCCCTCGCTCAAGCTCACTCTGCAAATCCTCTCGACTGGCAGCGCTTTTCCTCGGCATCGATTCCTCCACTCAACCTACGAAATCTGAGTCTTGAAAATTGACTCCTCACCCGTCGGTCGAAAAACAAAGATTCCTCGATGAACACTGCCCGCCCATCCGCGGTGTCGTTTGCCGTTACAGTCAAACTCTTCAGCCAGGCTCGAGGCTCATGTCGAACGATCGCCTCTCGTACCAAATCCCGAATAGCTCTCCGACTAATCTCGTCGGCATTCCGCAAGACCGCAGTATATCCTACGGTCCCCGAGTTCTTCCGAATCAATCGTTCGTTGATGGCGGTCTTCGCAATCGCCTCAAGATTCGAGGCAACCTTCTCTGCTCCCTCCGAAAGCCGAACACCTCCCGCGCCTGCGAAGCGAAAAGGAAACTTGATGCCGGATGGGTTTTCCACGGTACCCCTCTACTATAGCGGAATTGCGTCTCTCGCTGCAGTCAGAGTTTCGACCAGCCCCTCGATGGCCTCCACGGACTCCGAAATGGTACCGCTGATACTGAAGGGAGCAATTTCAGGCAGCCCCGCTAGAGAAGCTACGGCGTTGATCACCTCGAGCAGATTGTTGATTGGTCCGGCTCCGTCCTGGAGACTCTCCAGCAAGCCCTCGAGCTGCTGCTCTGCGCACTCCACGCCAGCCAGAAGCTCCGACAACTCTTCCTCTACTGCCGTCTCTCGAGCAGCATTGATGCGCTCCTGCTGCTCCACCAAAAGCTGGAGCTGAGCAAGCGTTCCCTCCAGGTACTTCAACAGCGTCGTGATCAGATCGACGATCAGTACCGGCACGCTCAACGGCGGAAGGATCGCGGCAAGAGAAGTTACCTTCTCCACCAGGTCAGCTGTGGCTTCCACCAGGGCCGAAGGATCGACCAGAATCTGAGGGACCGCTTCGGCGAAGTCCTTGACCGCCACCAAGGCACCGATGAGATCAAAGATTGGCTGAAGAGGAGCCAGGGCTGGGGAGACCTGCGCCATCAAAATCTGTGCGAGCTCGTCTTCCGTCGGACCTACAATCCCTGGTGGCGATGCGCAGATGCGGCTCCCCCCGGGAAACCGAATACAGAGCTCTCGGTTGCGAACCTCGATGTCTACACAATCCGCCATCAGATCGGCCCCGCCCCAGGGATCACGGGCCTACCAAGAATCGTACACCCCACCCCCTCAATCGCGACCACACCGACGCTCCGAAGCGTCAGAGAAGCCGTGCTCATCACGGTCATCGTTCTCGTCAAGCCGTTGTACTCGATCCCGTCACCCGAAATCTTGTGCTGTATCTTCAGGACCGGCAGCGCGGGAGTGTCGTCCAGCTCTACCTTCCAAAACTCCGTCTCGAGGAAGTACGATTTCGTGACTCGCTGTCGCATCTCCTCTGCAACAACCAATTCCATCGAACCGTCTTTGAGCATCTCCACTCGAGTTCCGGTTTTGTGCGCAAGCTGGACCCTTTCCTCCCCAGTCGTATCGTCGAACTCCAGCAGATGTCCGGACGGAGACTTCCGAATTCGTACGTGTGGATACTGCCCGGCAAATTGCGACGGACCTATGATTCCGTCATTTCGTATCTGGGAATCGATCGTGTCCGATTCCCCTCGAGCATGTTTTGGCAACATCGACTCGTTGTCTCGAACTCCCCAGGGTCCGTGCTCCCATACTGGTCGCGCCGGATCACCCTCCTCGAACTCAATCCAGACAACGTCATTGACCTGAGGAGGCCACACGTCTCCGCTCTCAACCCCACCACCTCTTCCGCTTGGCCAAGCCCATCCGACATCTTCATCCGCCCCGAGAACCACGGGCACTCGAGCCATGATCCGCACAAGCTGATTCGGATCATCGCTTACCCGGGTCACCACGCCACGATACTTCCCGAAGTATCGGCCGGAGTAGCGTTGCTCAAACTCTCCCCGAAACATCAGTCCACGTCCTGTCCATCTACGCGACGACGGCGTGTCGCTCTTGTCCGAACCGTGTCGATCCGATACCGCTCCTCTGCCTCTGTCGTTGGCGGTGGCGGTCCGTCAGCCGAGGATCGCCCGCTCGCCGCATCGACCGCCGTTGTTCCACGATCCGAAGCCTGAGCAATCTGAGCCGTGTCTGCAGCCGAGGGCCGGAATACCTGCTTCTTCACTCGCAACGACGTTGTGAAGACCCCCTCCTTCGTGACGGTATGCGTTACTTCCGCTACCCGATAGCGTCCCGAATTCCGCTCCCCAATGCCAGCCAGGACCACGGCGGCTTGAGGGCGCCATCGCATCGACGCGATGCTCGGCACAGCTATCCCTTCAACAATCTCCGAAGCTCGAGCAGACCTTCCCGCAGCCCGCCTTCTGGCTTCGCCCTCCGTCTGAGGAGTGGCCGCCCCGCTCTCATCTCCAGGCTCCGATTCCTCGTTCTCCTCTGGCTCATCATCCCGTTCGGCGCGATCCGGAAACTCCTCTTCCCCAACTTCCGTGCGAACTCGATCCACACGCTGACGACCTCGAGCTCGCTCTTCGCGCTGATCCTCTACGTCATCCTGCGCGTCCGTAGATCGACCTGGTGTCGTATTCGGCTCATCGTCATCCGTGTCCTGACCTCGAGCTCCACGCACCACCTCAGCCAGCCTGGGGAGAGCGCCTTCGATCTCCTCCCTCCCCGCCCGGAGTACCTCGAAGATGCCGTTGTCCTCTGAGGTACCTCTCGTCAGATCGACGTTGCCGGCCGTCTGTCGAGCTCCCCTTCGTCGACGACCGCTCTGAAACTTGATCTCAGGTGCGAAGCTCTTGAGGGACCAATCGTTGATCCGATAGGAGAGCACTGGAACTTCGGACTGCTGCTGCAACGCTTCCAGATCCACCGGCCGCCGAAAGTACAGCGTCCCACCCTCGACTCCCCAGACATAGCCGTAGCGCTCCGCGAGCTGCTGCATCAATCGAGCGTCGGTCGCATTGGCCTGAATCAGTGGAAAGTCGTCCGTGAAACGAACGTTCTCTGGACTCTCGATGTCAAACCCCAACTCATGCTCATCGGCGATCTGCTCGATGATCTGCGCTGGGGTGAGATCGGCAAATCGACGCCTACGCTGACGCCGATTCATCGAGTGCGATTCGTCCTGAAAGTCAACGGTGAGAGTCGGGTCACCATCCTCCGGATAGAGCGGCTTGTACCCCTTGACCACATAGGGACCGCGAATCTCTAGCGCGTTTGTCCACCCCATGGTCAGAACCAACCGAGCACCTTTGCGGTAGGTCCGAGAATCGTAGATTCTCGAATCCGGATCGCTGAAAACAATCTGGCCCGTGTCAGCCTTGCGCTCCGCCAGGACCAGCTTCACCGACCGAATAGCTCGAAGGTCTTCTTGCGCGATCTCCCGATCGTCAACTCGAACAACGACGATGGGAGTAAGCGTGCTCATACTGCCGCGGCATAGGATTTCGGTGGAATGTAGATCAGGGTCCCCGCCTCCAGATTAAGAGGCCAGAACACCGCAGGATTGACATTGGCTATGACGTACCACTTGTTGGCATCGCCATAGAACTTGAACGCCAAGGACTCGAACGTGTCCTCAGCCTGGACGGTGTAGGGTAGCGAGCCGTCCGGAACTTCCGCCGTTGTTTCCTGAACAACGAAAACCCTATTGATGTCCCTATCCGCATCCTTGACCTGGATCATGTCGGAGAGTCGGAATCGGGAACCGCGAAACAGGCCCATCGCTCCCCCTACACCGCGGCCAAATCACGGTATTGCGCCAAGAAGTCCAGCCGAGCTCGAAGCGACGCGATGTCCACAAACACTGTTCGCATTTGGACATCGGCCCAGGTCCGTGTCGGAATGCCGCTTCTGTTCCACCGAACGTCCCGAAACTGGAGACTCGTCACGACTACTTCCCAGCTCTCATCTCCCATACCGTACCGCGCATGCGGCGGAGGAACGAACTGGCCAATGTCGTCCGAAAACTCATTCAGGTCCGGCTGAGTCAACGACTCCAGAAACGCCTTCTGTGCCGTAGTCCCAAGATGGCTGTGATCGTACGTCTCAACCGCATCGAACAGCAAGGAAAGCGAAAAGCTATCCCCCTGAATGCCTCGAAACATCGCGGTCGGAAGCGGAGACCCCGGCGGCTGCGAAAAGGTGTAGTCCACCGTTCTCGCCCGAGGAACCTCCGTCGGGTTGAACTGAAAATCCATCAGTGACTCGAGAGCTCCATTGCGGATTCGCCCAATGTAGCCCTTCACCAACGGCCTGCCTGTTACCATGCTCATGCGAATGTCGCCTCTGCCTCTCCCTCCAGAGCAGTGCGAATTCGCTCAAGGATCAACTCCGCTAGCCGTTCAGCCTCCTCCGGAGTCGCTTGCTGCACCTGGAGATTGATGTCCCCAACTGTGACTTGAACCGATGTCGCTCCACCAGTACCTCCAGTACCTGTTCCTGCCACTGCCTCAGCAACCGGAACTACCGACTGAATGATCGACCCAACTCCAGTCTCCATCGCCCCAGCTACGCCCTCAGTCGTAGTCGGAAGTCCCAGAGACCCAAGCATCGAACCCATTCCAGAACCGACCGTAGAAGTCAAGGTCGGAAATACCGTCGACGCTCCTCGCATGAACGTCGTAACCAGTGCCGAGCCGCTTGCCGTCAGGTCCGAAAGAGGACCGACCCTAGCATCAGAGCTCGGAAGCAAATCTCGAACCTGAGCAATGTTGGTCGAGAACCACTGAACCATCCCAGCCCACTCACGCGCAATCCCCGACCGCCAGCCCCGAACCAATCCAGCTCCCCACCCTACCGCCTGTGTCTGTAGGCTCGTGAAGAATTGAGCAATGGTCGCCCATAGACCCGAGAAGAATCCAGTGATCGAGGTCCCGAACTCCGTGAATACCGAGGTGATTGGAGCGAAGACCCCCTGTAGCCATCCGATGGCTGCCATGAATCCTGCCGCTACGCCGGCCCACAGCCCCGTGAAGGCCCCGGAGATTCCGTCGGCCAATCCCTCGAAAAATTCCCGAACGCCTCTCCACGCCCCTGAGAGGCCGCCAGAGATAGCTCTCCAAGCTGATGAGGCCGCAGTCGTCACTGTGGACCACACACCGCCCAAGAAATCGGCGATCGACTGGAACCCTCGGAGCATCGGTTGGACGATCGGCTGATTGACGTTGGTCTCATACCAAGGAACGGCCCAACGCCGCCACGGAGCGTCTGCTGCCGTGAGCCGACCCCAAAAGATTCGGACTCGATTCTGAAAATCCTCGAAGGGAGCCCACAGTATCTCGAAGGTCCCCTCTACTGTCGAGACAACACTCTCGCCCCACTCCACCAGGGCATCAGCCCAGCCCATGATCGTATCCCAAGCCTGGGAGAACACCGTGCCTACGTCCGAAGCCCACTCAGAGATCACGCTCCCCAGCCACTGGAACAGGCGAACAATCTGCACTACCAGCAGCACAACCCCGATGCCAGCCACTACAAAGGCAATCATCGGAAGCATTGCCACAAACATGGCCAGAGCCAAGGCGCCCAAAACCAGAGTCAGTGCCGTGATTGTCACGAAAGCCAGGATGGCCGCACCAACGATGATTACTCCCAAGACTTGACCGAAGGTTCTCCATGCGTCCATGTTCTCGTCGAACTGAAAGCCGAGCATAGAGAGCCCTTCCTCCAGATAATCGACGACCGCAACAGACGCCTCAAGCCAAGCCTCAAAGGCATTGACGATCACCCCTACCGCAGGGGCCACCACATCCCGTACTCCAGCCCAAGCCTCCTCGAGCCTTCGCGTAAACGCCAAGATGTTCAGTACCGTATCGAGAAGGCCCCGTTCCCGAAGCTGGTCAACAATGGCCGCACTGATCGAGCCGTCATCGCTGCGGAAGAAGTCCACCAGTCCGGAGAACATCAATCGAAGATCGCTGCCCCAATCATCGAGGAAATCCCCCAAACCACCCAGGTTCCTTCGATAGGCTTGGTACAGCGCTACCGAAAGTCCGATCAAAACAATAGCGCCAGATCCAAAGACTAGAACCAGCGCTACTACAGCAGCCGCTACTACCCCAAGAGCAGTCGCCACTCCAGCCAACACGGCCGTCCCAGCGGTGAGGATCGGAACCAGCCCGGAAAGGGCAAAGAGCAGAGCTCCGAGCCCTATGAGAAGAGTCCCTGTAACAAAGGACAGAGCGACGATCCCCACAACCAGGAATCCGATACCTCGAGCCAGAAGCGGATTGGCCTGAATCAGCTCCAAGAACCGTCCAAGTATCTCCCGCGTCACATCCATAACGACGCGAAGAGCGGGACCCAGAGCTTCGCCGAGCAGGATCTGGATCGTTTGCACCGTGCCCTGAATGAAGATGCGAACGCCTCGAGCCGTCTCCTCGAAGGTCTCCGCAGCCATCCGGCTCACGCCCTCCGCATCGCTCAATCTCGCAACCAAGCTCCGAAGAGCCTGTCCGCCCCGCTCACCCTCCCGCTCATAGTTCCCCATGGCGGTAAGCACCGCGCCGGCCTGGGGGCCCAGAAGTACGTTCTGAAGTCGAAGCCTTTCCGTGTCATCTGTGACCGTGGCTAGCGCGTCGGCCATATCTCCGAAAACCTCGACCATAGGTCGAAGCTGATTGTCCGAGTCAAAGAGCTGAACATTGAGCCGTTCCATCGCCCGCTGGATATCCGCATACCGTCCAGTCACCTGGCGGCCCGATTCGTCGATGCGTCGAAGAATCGTATCGGCCTGGATAAGCCGCCGTCCCAAGATGCCCATCGCCTGACCAGCCTGACCCGAGAGCTGGCCCACGTTTCTCAGCATGCCGCCAAGAGCAAAGACCTCTGCAGCTGTGGCCTCGAACATCAGGGGAAAGTCCCCCATACCGTTCAAGATCACTCGCATATCTTCAAACTGCAGGTTGGTGGCTCGAGTGGCGTCGGCATACGTGTCCATGATCCGACGCGCGTCCCACGAATCGTTCCCCATCTTCGCGATAGCTGCAGCTGTGACCTGAGCAGCTGTCGCCAAAGACACCGTTCCAGCAGACGCCGTTGAAAGGTCTAGCGCGGGTTGGAGGGACCTGTACATTTCCTCCGTTTCGAGACCTGCGGCCAACAGCATCCGCATGGCTCGAGTGGCTTCAGCTGGGGAGAACTGTGTCTCGAGGCCTGTCCTAATGGCCGTCTCTCGAAGTCGCTCGAGCTCATCTCCGGTCGCCCCAGAAACGAACCTAAGCTGAGCGAATTCAACCTCGAACCCCTCGGCCTCATCGATCATCGGCTGGAGGACGCCCCGCCGCGTAATCTCTCCTACAGCCAAACTGGCAGCTCCCATCGCGGTAGCTGCTCCGGCCGCCATCTGAAGTCCCTGCTGAACTCCTCGACTTCTATCTCGAGATCGTTGAACAGTCTGATCTGCTCGAGAGTCAAGTTGGTCGAGTTGCTGGTTGGCCAGAGATACTCCGCGAACCACGCCCTGAGCGTCCAGCTCAACCGCGATTCCAAGCAGAAGGCTCTCACCAGCTCCGGGCATCTTCTATCTCTTTCCGGTCAGCGCGTTCCAGCGCTTGTTCTCTTCCTTGACCAGCTTGTTCACCCTCTCCACATACTCTACACGACGCCAGTGTGGAAGGCGAAGAACTTCTGTCTCCGTCCACCCATAGCGATGAGCCAGGTGATGTACTTGATCGAAGAGCGACTTCTGCAGCGTCTCGCGCTGTGAGTCGCTTAGCCGAAAAAAGCCGAGATGTCGACTATAGCCTCTACCTCGGAGTGGCCGCAGTTGTAGCACGTGAGGTGCTCCCACATCTTCATGCCGGGAGCGTTGTCTCGAAGAACATCGAAGATGAGCTTCCTGTCTCTCGACTTGATTCGAGCAGCGATAGCTTGATCGATGTTCTCGAGAGTTCCGAGTCGGGTGATGCAGGCCGCCAACATGATCGTTGCGGCGTGACCCGTGTTCTCTTGAGCAGCTATCGCTACGCCCTCCTGGTCCGTTCCCTTTGATAGGCGGACCACTCCCTTCTTGTGAACGACTCGTTCCCCCTTCTTGGGAACCTCGACATAGCCCCGCTCGAGCTCGAACTCAAACTCGCACGGCTTGTCCTCTGGCCACTCCTTGACTGGTCGTTCCGAGATCAAGACCTCCTCTTCGACACCACGCCGACACCTGGGACAGGTGCCTCGAAGGATCGTCTCATCTCGGTCGGACAGAAGCTGGATTCTGGAAAAGAGGAAGTCGCGATCTACCTGGTACATGCGCCGAGGAATCATCGGATCGATCGGCGTATCCGGATTCCTTTTTCGCGGAACCAGCCCAGAGATTTCCTGGATGGAGCGAGCGAGAACCATGGTGAGGCCCTTCGCCGTGTTTCCTCCAGTTTTCTTCTTGTTGGCGAGAAGCGCTTCGTCAATACCGGACAGCTCGTCGATGGTGACGTCGCGATATCGAACTCCGTCTTTCTCGATTCCGACGGGAAGCCGCACCAGCTCCGAAGGCTCGACTGACATACCGTTTCTCCTGTTATAGCTACAACCAAATCAATGCGTATCAACTGCTGTCGGTACTTCTAGGCCCTGATCAGCACCTGCTTCTTGACGCCCTCGTGGGCAACCGTGAGCGACTCGACGGCGACCTCGTTCGCACTGGCGTCGAGGTCCGCATCGTCGTCGATGTGCGGCCAGGCTCGGTAGATGGTCCACTTGATGGCCCGATCCCCAGCCTTGTTCTTCAGGTACACCACGATGGTCTTCCTGAAGGAATCGTCCCCCTGAACGCCCTCGACGTTGTCCAGGTTGAAGACCTCTGCCATCCAGTCGACGAAATCCGAGTCGGTGCTCATCCCGCGCTCGAAAACGACGTCATCGTACGTCGACTGGCCCGGGAGCTTCCGCGGCGTCTCGTTCTCGGCGCCCTCCCGGTACTCGACCTGCTCGACGGTATGCTTCAGGCCGGTCACCTTCGAGAAACCCGCCCGCACAAAGCCACCGATCTCGACCTCGAACTTGAAGTTGCGATAAGGATCTGCCATTGTCCCTCTCCTCTCCTAGCCCGACCTACGTCGGATAGAGCATCACGCTCCAGAGATTAGGCTTCGACGATCGTCGTGCCTCCCTCGAACTGAGTGAACCAGAACTGAACGAACTCGCCCGGCTTCTGGGGAGCCATCCCCACCTCGGAGATGACTTCTCCGTTGTCGAGGTTGGTCTGGTCCATCACTCCGTCGGTGACACCGGACTTGATGTAGAACGCTTCGTCCTTCTTCGAGGTCGGGAAGGCTCGACGCAGCATGAGGTCCGAGAGGAACTCGTCGACCTTGTCCTTGAGGCTGTCCCAGAGCCTGAAGTCGTTGTTGCGGAGGACTGACCACCTGGTGCTGTCCGCCACCGACTTCTGCACGAACTGGAAGAACCGCACCGTGTTGATGTACAGCCACTTCTTGTCCGGGTTCTGGTAGAGCGTCCGACCACCGAAGCACTCGACCGGTCCGTTTCGACCGTACTTCCGAATGACGTTGATCCCCGCCACGTTCATGTCGGCATGATCCGTGTCGTCATAAGTCGTGGCTGCATCGGAAGCTCCGGTGAGCTTTCCGTAAGCTCCCTGGCCCCCTGGCGTCTGCCACGGGCCACCGTTGGGATCGGCAAGACCGTCGACCCGAGAACGAATGCCCATCATCGCACCGACACCCGCGATCGAACGCTTGGCCGTGGCCGAGCTCTGCGCTGCGTCCAGCACCTTCTCGCCGCCCGCGTACAGGCAGCCGAACTTGGTGTTGGCTCCGAGAGTCGTCTTGCGATAGGCGATGGCCGCCGTCGCATCGATCCCGATCGTGGTGTAGCCGAGGAACTCGAGGAAGATCTTCGATTCGGCGTAGGCCAGGGCAGCGTGGACCGGGGCTGCGTTGTTGTTGCCGACGAAGGCAAACGGCATGAACTCGATCTCCGCGTCCATGGCGTAGAGTCCGGTCTTGCCCGTCGAAGACCCGATCCAGTCCGCGTCTACCAGACCGGTGATCTCGTCCGTGCCTCCTGCCATCGACACCTTTGCCGCGTCGGTTGCCGGCGTGTCCGCCCCAAGACCTGGGGGATCGGCGTCGAGGTCCGTTGCGACGAGGAATCTCGAACCCGCGGCCTCGTCGTTGAGCTTGGTCTCGACGTAGTTGTCGGCGGTGTCCAGCATGGAGAGCTGGTCCCACGACTCGACGAGCGCGTTGTCGTTGTAGACCTTGATGTCGAACTCCATCGACTGAACCGTGGTGGCCGCGACCAGATAGGCGTTGGTGAACGCCCCCACGATGTCGACAAAGAAGGTGGCCACTCCAGCGGTGACGACCACACGAACGTCCAAAACCTCCACATACTCCGTGTTGGTCCCATCGGTGACCTGAAGCACCGACTTGGCCGAGATGCCGTCGAGAGTCGTGACCTGGAGAGCGGTGTCCGTTGCCGAAATGGCCGCCGCCAAGTCGCTTCCCGCTCCGGCCGAGGCATGCATCGGGTTTCTCTCGACGAGAACCTCGAGATCGTTGCCGCGAAGACCCGGGCTGACCGTGCCGAGATACCCGGCCTCCAGCTTCAGGGTGCTGTAGGTGGCACCGGCATCGGTACCGTTGAGCGTCTCCACCGAGAGGCCGAGCAATGCCAGGCAATCCTGGCTCCCAGCCGTGAAGTCGAGCTCACTGGCCACGCCCGTGGTCGGCGACGTGATGGTGAAGGTCCCATTCACGTTGGCCACCACCTCGGAGCTGCTGAGCGCCGAGACATCCGCGATGATCCGAGCCACCACCTCAGCCGTGGTTACGGAATCGATGTTGGCCACGTCCGAGGTCGCCTCGGTGGTGGTGGCGATCGAGAGACCGAGCTCGGTGAGTGCCGTTCCGCCGGTGATGTCGATCTCCGAATCCGTGCCGAAGAGATCCGAGGTGATGCGAATCTGGCCGCCTGTGACATCGACGCTGCAGCCTGTCAGCTGCGCGTTCATCTCGGCGGCAGCTCCATCCGGATCGCCGACATGCGTCGCGGTGAAGGTGACCGTCTGCACGTTGCCGTCGTTGTTCATCTCGAGGATGACGGTCTCGGTGTTGATGTCGGTGATCGCCAGGCCGGAGCCCGTGACCGTGGCGGCCGCGGCATCGAACTGGACCGTGTCGGCCCCACCGTTGTCCACATCGAGATCGAAGTTGTCCGCCGGCGTCAGGTTGTAGGTGCCCGCAGATCCCGTCTTGGTGGCCGCTTCGGCTCCTGCCCCTGCCGTGATCAGCGTTCGCGAAGAAACGCCGCCGGTGTAGGTGGTCGCGTCATCCACGTCGGAGTAGTGCGCCACTCTCGTGGTGAGCAGCTCGACACCGCCCTCCTTGAAGAACTGCTCGGCCTCGTAGGCCATGTCGGACCGCGTCTCGCGATCACCGTAGATGCGCTTCCATGCATCGAAACTGCGGGTGCGTGTGATCACCCTCAGTGGACCCTTCTCGGTGACCCCGATCAGGCATCCATAGCCCAAGGCTGCCGCGACAATCGGCCCCTCGAGCTGAGGCTTGTCTCCGACGTAAACATCGGGGCGAGAATACGTTGGCATGTCCTACTCCTCCTTAGTTTTCATGCACCCACTCCAGGTGCTTTTGGTGGCGTATCCATTGCTGGAGCAGGATTGAGTCTTTTGCGCCACTTGCCGCAGCATACAACATCACCATAGGATGGTGAAGCATTCATTCCGGTTCGATGTCTGTTTCAGTGATGCGCATCCCACCAAAAAGAACCTTCTCGCCGGCAATCACTTCGATGTCCCGACCAGTGGCATCGAGCTTGTGCCTTCTCCCGTACATACGCCAGATCGCATCAGTCACGACCTTCACGTCACGGGTGGAAGGATCGGTGAGCAAGTCCACCTCGACGTTTAGCGTCAACGACTTATGATAGATCACGAAATCCTCGTGAATCTCGTCGTTCTCAGCGACGCCGCCCGACCATGAAACCCAACAAGTTTCCGTTCCAGAATCTACGTCCGTGACGCTGATGTATCCCCGCGGATGCGTTCTTTCGATGACGGCCAACCTCAACAGATCCCGACTCTCCCCAACTCGAACCTTGTGCCAAGTGTCCAAACTGTAGGTCAACGTGAAGGGGGACGGCCGAAGTCGCATCGTTCGTTCTGGAGGAGACAGGACGTCGTTGTACGCGGTCTCCTCCTCATCGTCGTCATCGCTATGAGCTCTGGCCGCGTCAAAATTGATCGCCATGAGCTTGAACGCTATCGACGGATAGACCCGTTCCGGGTACTCCTCAGACAACGGCTCCTCGGCAAATACGATGACCGCCGTCGGAGTTCCCGCGACATCAACCATGATCCCCGAGTATCGAGAGACCAGGGCGATATCCACCTCTGGGATCGAAACGGCTGTCATCCTCCAGCCCCAAAGTCAAAAACTGCCCCCAGATCCTTCAATCGCCGTATCGAGGGCAGATTGTCCAGTTCCGCGAAGGTCGGCCGCCACAAGGGTCGAGCTCGATTCGTGCTGGTACCGTACTCCAAAATCCTGGCCAGCTCCTGCATGTCCATACCCGACAAATGACGCCCTTGAGTGGCAACCACGACGCGCAATTTCTCGCCCATTCCCGCCGTCAGCTTCGCTCGAATCTTTCGGTAGTACTCCCCAGTTTCAACGTAAACCGTATCGCTGCCTTTTCGCCGAATCGTAACCGGGGACAGCGGAGTCCATCCAAGATCCTGCGCTCGAATATGGTGCTTCACGCGGTCAGAAATCTCCCGACCCAATACTCGAAGATATCGATCGAATCGAGTCTTGTACGCCTTGGATTCCATGCGCCGTTGCCACTGCCGGAGCTGGTCCCAATCGCCGTACTTCCCTACAGGCATCAGTCTCGAGCTCCCTGAATCGTATTGGCCAGAACTACGACCAAGAGAAACCTCTCCCCAACCTGACCTGTCGGCGCGACCTTGACGATACGGTACCTCCGGTTCCACCACGTCATCTCGCCGGTAACCTCCATCCACTCCCCCTCACTGAGGGCGGGAAACTTTGCCTCCATCTCCGTTCGACTGAAAAGAAACGCGATGTCGTACTGCTCATCGTTGCCGATAACCGTGAGCTTCTCCGGTGTCGGCTGAAGAATCGCACGACCCACAAGGTCAACAGCTGTTCCGTAGGTTCGAGTCCTCTGCTTGTAAACGTCCAGTGCGCCCGAGGTGTAGGGGAGATACGTGATCGCCGTGGTTCGGTACCGTCGAAGAATCTTATCGACGTACGCCTCGATCCGTATCTCTTGAGCTGTCGCCATATCAGACCACTGTGGCAGAAACCACGTTGCTGTCAGTCGCCAGATGATTCGGATTTACTGTCCGAACCATGTAGTACCACGTTCCAACCGAAACACCTGTTTCGGTATACTCCTCTATGTGAATGTCGGCCTCCCGATGAACCACCACTTCAGTGTCATCATCAAAGACTGCTGTCGGAGACCGAACAACCTCGTAGTACAGGAAGCCCTCAACCTGGAGCTTGGTCCATTCAACCTTGATACTCGTGCCGTCAACCGTTGGAGGATCTCCAACCGTAACCGCATCCAGTCCAGGATCAAGGTTGCGCTTCGCATAGCCGCCATGCGTCAGCGATATGCGTCGAGCAAACCCGCTTTCAATCAGGCCGCCCGTGTTCTGGTTCGCAGCTCCTCCGTCGCCGAGCTCTCCGTCGTACTCCTCCTGAAGCTTGTCCGCAAGCTTGATCCAGTAAGAGGGACCTCGACTCTCGCCATCATTTCCGTCCGTGATGGACAGGTCCGGAACGGCTATATTCGTGAACCGAGTCTCCTCACCTTCCTCGCTCTCTCCTTCCGCACCCTGCGAGGCCCGGATGAAACACATGTGAATGGTCGCGAGCTTGACAAGAAGAAACGTATGCTTGACCGGGACCACCGCCACCGTTGTGTAGCTGGTATCGAAGTCGAAGCTCAGCTTCTCCAAAGCGAACTGAATCGCATCGGTGTAGAAGTCATCGTTGTAGGTTTGTGGATCAAAGTCCGCCACCAAACGACGAACTCGATCTATGACTTGTGCTTCGGTGGCCACGAACTAAGAGTATCAAGTTCGGGCAGAGGATGCCACGTCTACTCGACGAAACCCGCCTTGCGGAAAACGTCGATCACCACACGCGGCGCGGTGAAGTCCTGCCCCTTCTGGAGCTTCCACCACCGGTTGATGACATACTTGTTCTTCGTGACCAAGGCTTTCGCCGTGACCAGCTCGGTGACGCCCTGGGAGGGGATGGCCCTCGGAGGCGCGGCCTTCTCCTTCTTCGGCTCAGCCTTGGAAGGGGCAGGCTTCTTCTCAGAAACCGCCGACTCGACTTTTTCGTCGCTCTTCGACGGCTTCTTGCTCGATGACTTCTTTCCAGCCACGTCAGCCTCCTTTCACCGTTGCAGCTATACGGTCTCGATCTTGACGACGAAGTCGTCCTCGAGGAGACCGCACCCCATGATGCCGTACCACGCCAGGCCGTGCTTCCGGCCGAAGTCGCGGACACCGTCATCGCGGAGCTCGACGGGCAGCGCCGTCGCCTTGGCGTAGGCCGAGTCAGCGAAGAGCATTGCCTCGTAGACGTGAGCGTTGGCCGCTCCACCCGTGGCCGCGTTGACCAGGGCTGCGAGATAGCCGGGGTCCGTGGTCGCCGCTGCGCCGTTGCGGCAATGCGTGGTGCCGATGAAGACGGTGTCTTCCCAGCGACCGAGCTCGCCGTTGAACAGCGCGCGGGTGTTGGCGTAGTTGTTCGCCGAGACCCAGTCGGGGTCGCGCTTCAGGTACGCCGCCTGATGGGGGTGGAGGAAGCAGATGTAGAAATCGCCGTTGAACTTCGGGGCGTTCGTCGTCTGCAGGATCTCCACGCCACGCCGGATAAGCTCGACATCGAAGTAGTCGGTGCCGCCAATCAGGGCCGCCCTGGAGGTCTGGGCCCCGGCGTAGAGCAGCTGGGTTGCGCCGGCGAGTGCGTCGCGGCACATGAGGTCGTTGACCACGGCATAGTCCCGCCCGAGCAGAACTGCCGCCTCAGCGAGGACGTCGTCGTAGGAGAGCTGGAGCAGCTTCTCGGACACGCCGATCGCGTTGCCCCACTCCGTGACGCTCACGCCCTGCTGGGACGCGCTCATCGTGCGTTCGGTCATCTCGGTCTCTTCGTCGAGCTGACCGCCCCGCGTGATGTTGTTGTAGCGCGTGAAGTTGATGGTCTGACCGGGCTGAGCCGTCAGCTCGGTCTTCTTCACCGCAAACTCCTCGAAGCGCATGATCCCGAGCGCCTCGTGGAGGATGTCCATCGAATAGACATCGAGGATCGCCTGGGGCAGTGCGACGAAATCGCCCGCGGTATGGACACCGGAAAAGGCCATAGTTCCCTCTCTTCTCTTTGCGGCTCAGCCTCGTAGGACCCCAGTTCCTACGGTAGCCCAGCCTGTTGTTTCGCCTCTCGAAGGAGCTGTTCCCGCAATGCCCGGTACTCCGCCCCTTTCAGCTTCGCCTTCAACCTTCTTCAGCGGCGTGATCCCCGGTGAGGTCCCACGCCCAGCTGTTCCGTCCGGCGAAATCGGCTCGGGGAGGGTCTTGGCGATCTGGGTGCGAACCTCTGCTCGCGCCTTCTCGAGAATCGCCAGTTCCTTCTCCTTCGCCGCAGCCACCGATGCGTCGATCTCTTCGACCGACCCACCAGCTACTAGAGCCTCGAGCTGGTCCAAGCCGGCAGCTGCGATCGCCTTCTCGCGATATGCCGACAGCTCGGAAGCCCGAATTCTGGCCGCGGCGCTCTCCGCCACTGCCTCGATGGCCGCCTCGAGCTTCAGGTTTTTCTCCTGTAGCTCACGAAGCTCTTTGTTGACGGACTCTGACTTCTCCATCTCGCCGACGCGCAAGGCTTCCACCTCAGAATGCTTGGCGGCGAGCTCGCTCTGCAACTCCTCGATCCTGGCGGCCCCTTCGGTCTTCTCCTGCCGTAGACGCTCGAGGTCCGGATACAGCTTCTTCTTCTCCTCGGACCGTGCCTTCTCGAGAGCCTGAACATGCTCTGACCTGGGGACTCCGGGATCGCCCGGGGTCGCGGGTTCCACGTCCTTTTCCGAGATGCCTTGCTGCGTCTTCTGCGAAGCCGCATCCACCGACTGGGGGTCGATGGGCGTCGTCTTCCCAGCTGCCGTGTCGCCTGCTTTTTCTGCTTTTGTGGCCATGTCTTCCTCTTAGGTTGTTGCGGTGTTTCGACTGGCTAGGCCAGCCGAGGGTCGCTCACAGAACGCTTGTTGGAATCGGGCTCGACGGTGTTGGCGCTCGACCGACCGCCTCCGCCGATCCGACCGGTTTTCCGGCCGCTCTTGGAGTAGGAGAACTCCATCTTGGAGCCCCGACCCATGTCGGTCTGCCCCTCGTTGCCGCCGCCGACCTGACCTGCACTGTTGGTTCCCATCGAATCCTCCTTTGGAGCTGAAAGCAGAATCGAATGAAACCGCTCTCAAGTCAAGCTCCTTGTTCCTAATGAGATTACTCGGAGAAAGCATAACGATCAACCGTCGGCTTTCATCTACGCTTTTCCAAGCAACCCAAAAAGTCGGTACATGGCCGTTTTTATTGCGTCTGTGCTACTGACCTCAAAACGACCAAGAGTCCCTTGAGCCTCCGCCAAAATCTGCTCTCGTCGCTCCAACTCGAACTCCCGTTGCCGACGTTCTTCTCCCTCAACGGCAAGCTGCAACTCTCTTGCCGCTGCCTCGACTTCACGCCGACGCTGATCAACTTCTCGCCGCTGTTCTGGCAACATCCAAGGCTCCGGATAGCACTTACAGAAAGGATGGGGATACGTCGGATACCGATCAATCGGATACAATCCCTCGAGAGAGATTCCGTCAAGCGGCACTCCCGAACGCTCAAGCCGACCAACCGTTTCAGCACTCACTCGAGAAGCATGAACCTCGCAAATCTCCTTGCCGCCGTACCACCGATGTGTAGGATTCAATCGCCAATAAGCAAAGCGGATGCCCGAAGCCTGGAGAGTCACAATCTCCACCGCGTTGGCCAACCGAGTCTCCTCAGCAACCATCAACCGACGCATCTGCTTGTACGTCGTTCCTCCACGAATTGGAGTTCCAGGTCGAAAGTACGACAAGGTTCGGTTGAACTCTTGAGCGATCTCTGCTTGCGCATCCCCATCGGCATAGCTTCGTCGAACCACACGCATCATCTGAGCCGTGCGCTGTTGCCGAATACGCCGCAACCTCTGCCGATACGACAGTCCCGAACCAGCCGGAAATTCCGCATCCAGAAGCTCGACGGCCGTCTGCTCAATCTGCTGCCTCGTTGTGGAGTCCAGAGGCGGAAGACCGAGCTTATCAATCTGGGTCATTTGTATTCCGCGAGACCGTCGAACAGCTACTCTCACGCGCTGATCAATCACCGACTCCATGTCGTGGAAAGCGTCACGCATCTCATCCCGGATCGCCTGTTCCACAGCACGCCTACTCGTCGGCGTCAACCTCGTTCCATCTGGATTGAAGCCTGCCTGCGCAACCCGATCAATCAAGATCCGTTCGGATCGCACAAGCGGTGCTCGTAGAGCTCGCTGATCGGTAGCCCAGGCACGAAAGAGCCGAGCTCGTTCATCCGCGAGGTGGGTATCTCCAGCATGGATGAGCTGAATGGACGCGGGCTCAGCGTCAGGAACGATCTGGCCGAATAGCGGTCGGAGCTTCTTGGCCATGACTACTTAGAGCTGCCGGAAGGCGCTCCGATACTCGGGGATTTCTTCGCAGCTGTCGCGCTGACCTTCGCGCCTCGAACCTCAGGAACTCCACCACGCATGTTCTGGTTCTGCCCGCGACCCGAAAGATTCGCATCGAACAGCGTCTCGGTTTCCTCCAGAAGCTCCTCCATGCTCCCCTGCAAAATCGCATCGATCTCGGCTTGCGAATGACCCATCCTCTCGAGCTCCTTGCGCCGAGTTGTGAGTCGAAGGTCAAGCCGAGCCCTACTCTTCTCCAGCTCGGCGGCCTCGTCCTGGGGCATGGGATTGGGGAACACCACCTCGTTCCGATACTTGTTCCCCTCGAGCTCTTCCATCTTGGCTCCAAATTTCGAGTCCCCCAACTCCGTCACCTTCATGATGAGCCGGTTGATGAGCCGAAAACCCAATCCGTAGGTCAACGTCTTCATCGTCCGCTTCTCCATCAGCGGCATGTACTGAATCGCCAGAGCTACACCAGAAACATTGCCCAGCCCCTGGAACTTCCCCATGGCCTGTTCCGGAACTCCCATCAGCTCCATCATCGACAGCTTGAGCGAATCCTTCTGAGTGACCGCGGCCCCGAGGTCCCCAGACATTTCCAGATTCTCAACCGTCGCTCCCGCAGGCATCGCCCAGACTCGATTCGCGCCCTTCTCTAGGTCCTTGAGCTTTGCCCCCGACACCACGGTCATCGGCGATCCGTGGTAGTTGATGATGTCGGAAATGTCGGTGGACTTCTCGTTGTACTCTCGGTTCAACTCACACACATCCACCATATCGCTCAGCCCGAAGAACTCTCCAGACAAGGGATAATTCGCGATGTGCACAACCGGAATCTCACCGAGCTCGTTCACCTCATCACTGATGAGATCGGCGTTGCGGTACTTCCGAATCCTCGCCGGCGAGACAACCTCCCCGTCCTTGATGACCGCAGCGATCCACTCCTCGCCATAGATCACCAGCTCCTTTCGACCAGGCGTTATCCCGCCAATCGAAAATGCGGGATGTGGCGCAAACATCCCCATGCTCGGCGGATTGGTGCGCGTCTCCTCATAGACCGGATTGAGGATAATCATCCTCGTGAGCTTCTTTCGATCCACTCCAGTCGGACCACCTGTTTCGGGGAAGCACAGATGTGCGGGAATCACGTCGACTCGAGCATAGGGCTCCTCGAGCGGATCGTTCTTCTCCCACGAAACTCGAGCGAATACATCACCGGTCACTCCGCCCTGTTGCGCCGCTTCTATCAGCCAGAGATCTTTGTGATTTCGACGCCACGTCTCGTCGAGCATGTGACGAACAAACTCCCGATCCTCTTGCTCGTTGCCCTTCGTCGCCGGGTCGTCGGGAATGACATTCTTGAACCCCTTCTTGAAAGTGAAGTCGTTGAGAATGTCAAGCAACCGTCTGGCGTAGTTGATCGTGATGAGCGGTTCCCCGTCATCTCGCGAATAGCTCCAATGCTTCGACAGGTAGTACATCCAATACCGTCGATAAGCCTCAATCCTTCGCTGATGGTCCAGCGTCAAACTCGTGTGGAAGATTCCATCGAACATCGAGTAGAGCTTGGTATTCGCCGGGGAAACCGCCATGTGAGCCTACCTCCCTTGCGTCGGCGTGAATCCGAGAGACGTCATCTCCTTGGGAGAGAGCCCCGGAGCACTCATGCTCGACGCCTCTACTTTACCACCAGGCTCACCTTCCTTGCGGCCTTTTATGTCACCCGCGCGACGAAGTCCGAGTTTCTCCGCCGTCGTGTTTGCCCGTTCCTCCCGTTCCTCTTGACTGGGGGACTTCTTCTCGCGACGCTCCGGAACCTTCCCCTCAGCTCGAGCCATGTCGCCGTAGTTGCGCACCCGCTCGGGCATCTTCTTGTCGGGATGGCCGGTGGCGAAGTGGCCGGCCAGCTCCCGAGCTCGAGCATCGCTGACCTCCATCTTCTTCTGCTCCAATCGACGCTTCACGCTCTCACTGATCTTCGCCTTGGTCTCCGGAGTCTGTTTCCTACCCACGTCCCATCTCCTCTCTGAGCATGCGTCGGACCTGGCGCTCCCATCGGCCCCGAAGCCAGTCCCGAACAACGTAAGCCTCCTGAGCCGGGAGCTCTCCTCGACGCATGGCCCGTCGAACATCGCTCTCCTCGCAGTTCGCCAGCTCTGCAATCTGGGGGAGCGTCAGTGGCTTGTTCATTTCGGTCGCCTCTCGTGCTGCGTATCAACCTCAATGAATGGATCTGGCAATGACAGTTCGACATACCCCTCAGTCGCCACCATCCAAACACCCGGCGCGATGTAGGCTCGATGAACGCGATGAACATCCGTCTTCCAGCGCCGCCGCATCACATCGGTCGCTTTCCGAATTTCTGTCGAAGATTGTACGACCCCACTCACGGCCCAAAAAGCTCTACATCTGCATCGGTGAGGGAGCAGTCGTACTCCGGAGGAGCCGACATGCAGGACCCCTGGTCCATCGAAGAACCATCGTGCGCCAGGCCAAGGACATGGCCGGCCTCATGCGCCATCACATCTCGAACCGTCTGGCGGTCATAGCCGTAGTCCGAGTTGATCACGATGTCCGCCGCCAAGATGAGCCCTTCTCCATCGTACAGCAGATGGACTATCCCGCCCCGATCATCGATGACCTCCCCAGCATCGTTCAAGCCCGAGCTTCCAACAAAGCCCTGCCAGACCAGCACGGTCCCAGTCCGAAGCTCCGGAGCCAATGGCCACAGCCGGTCGAATTCGGCGTAGTCCACAGCCGAGTCGAAAGCGGTCACCGGCGCCAATCTGCCGTTGATCATGTCGAGGGCATCGCGCACCCCATCAGGATGCTCCACCGTGCTCCCCACGATCACCTGGAAGGGGAGGCTCGCCGGCCGAAGCTCATTGCCCTCCCGCACCATTCGCCCATTGTCCTCGGGCCCAACGCTCACGCAGTCCGCACCCAGCAGAAGCACCGCGGCGAAAAGAACCAGTACTCGAGAGAGGTCCATCACCAACCTCCCTGATTCTCAATCCGAGCATCGTCATCCACCGCAAGCTCGACGCGCTCCACCAGCTCGAGCCGCCTCCCGCTCTCCGCATCGCCGACGATCATCACGTCCGGCACGAAGGTCGCCGCCTCGGCCAAGGCATAGCTCCCATCCGCATTGCGCTGCTGCGTCGTGACCTGGACCACGCAGCCCACCCCCTCGATCATCATCGCCTTCGTACTCTTCATCCAGCCCTCCTCCTGGGAGGATGCCTTCGACAAGAGCTGGAACAAATCGCCGTCGCCAAAGACCCGCAGGTCCCCGGCGTTCTTCTTCGCCCCAGAAATATCCGTGTTGTGCATTGTCTTCTTCTGCATCTCAATCCCATTTCCCTTTCTTACTCCTACGCTGAGTCGGAATCGACCCGCGTGGATTGACCGCTCGCCTGAACCACGCCCCAGCCTCCTTGACCGACCGAGCTATCTCCCACCTAGCCGCTCGACCAATCATCGGATTCGGCGCCTGCTCCACCTCCATCGTTCCAGCAGCGTTCACCGCCCAGCATAGCATCATCAACGAATCGCAGTAGTCGTCCTTCGCATGCTTGTCGTCTCTCGCCTTCTCGACAATCATCCGCTGACCACGCCACGTCTTCTCGAGGTCCACCATCTGGTTGTAGAACCGCTGCCACTTCGTCAACCGCGTGGCCTGGTTCCCCGCCGGATAGGTCAGCCGCCTCGTGCTGAACTCCTGGTGAAGAATCTTGTATCCCAAGTCTTTCGACTGTGCCGAGAACAAAAACGGCATGACGAAGATGTTGTACTTGTCCAGCTCTGCCGCCAACCGACTGTAGACCGGGTCGCCCTTACCAGTTGCATCGACACAGATAGTCGAGAGACGATAGTTCTTCAGAAAGTCGATGATCTGCGGATGCTGCATCTCATGGTCATCACCGTAAAGCTCCAACCAATTCGCAACATGGATCGGATAGCGGGTCTCATCCCCATACTGCACCCCACCATCCCAGAAGACACGACCCACCGTTACGACCGTCGAGCTCTCTCCCTTCCCAATATCAATCGAGCCAACCATGCCTTCCGTATCCGGGTCGAATGTGATCACATTTGGGGGCCGAATAAACTTGATCTTCGGAGGACGGCCGCGCTTCACCCGCTTGACCCTCATCACTTCCAGATTGTCGCTCGAACCCTTGATGCCGCAGTCATCGAACTGGTCCGGATTGACGAACATCCCCCGCTCAAGCAACCAGTGCAGGCGATACTTCATCCGGAACTCGTCGCTGTCCTCCTGCAAGCGCCGACGCTCCTTCGCGGCATACTTCCGATATCGCGGGTTGTAGCGCTGAACCACGGTGTAGTCATACTCATAATGCAGCCGATGGCGATGACGCACGCGCCCCGTATCCACATCCTGTCGCTTATTGCGTCGGCAGGTCTCATAGAACTCACTCTTCACCGTATTCGGAGTTCCAATCTTCACCAGGGTCCCAGCGGTCGCCGCAGCCATGGGATGAATCGAGGCCCGAATCTTCAGGCTCGAAATGTCCTGGGTCTCCTCGAGAAGAATGAGGTGGTACGTCTTACCCTCAATCGCACTCTGGGGCGACGCGCTTCCGCAATCCACAAAGCTCCCATTGTCCAGGGTCAAGTTCTCCGCGGCCCCAGTTAGATCCATGTTGATGTCGGGGTCCAGAAGCGTCGTCTTCGCACTCCGGCTGTACATGCGGAGCTTCATCCGCTTCCACATAATCCCGGCCAGGTCGTAGTTCGGTGCGTAAATCCCGCACCACAAACCATCCTTGAACTTTGAAATCCTCGTCTCCCAGGGCACGGCTCGAGCTAGAATCGGAAGAATCACGCAGCAGCCAACCACGACAACCGCCACCGTCTCCGTCTTACCACTCTGCCTCGAGAACAACGCCGTGATCTCGTCAGCATCCTCCCGCAATAGCGAAAATATGACCCGCCAACCAAACTCCCTCTCATAGGGATAGAGCTCTATCCCAGTCATCCTCTCGCAAAAGGTCAGGACGGCGTCCGCCAACCTCTCGCACTCCTTGTCCGTCAAGTCCCGACGCGGTATCGTACTCGTGTCCCCTAGCGCCTCTTCAGCCGCCTCCTCAGCTGCTCGCTGCTCGTCAAACATCTCCATCATCCCCTCGGATAATCCTCACGCCGTACCGCGATAATCCGCAACTCCACTATGCCTCGCCGCAACCAGCGCACATGCAAAGGCACCAACCCAGCCCCTCGCATCACGCGTAGCCAATCCTCACTCCCCATCACACTCACATGCGCCGGCTCAACATCGTCCAGCAACCCAGGTACCACCATCCCAAATATCCCCACAGGCGCTAGGAGAGTACCAATCCGCCCCATACCTTCCACCGCATCCAAACAATGCTCCATTACATGGTTCGCCCAAATCACGTCAAACAATCCACCCCACTCCTCAGGCACCTCCTCCAACGCATACCGATGCACACCCTCCCCTCCCCCCTTCCCCTCCAATAACTCAATCCCAAAATACTCCCCACCAAACCTCCTCAACAACTCCCCCCTCGCTCGCCCCTCACCACACCCCACATCCAACACCCGCTTGCACCTCTGCCCACTCCCCATCCAATCCCGCAAATCCTCCATCTCTAACATCATCTCGCACATCGCCCGCTCATCCTCTCGGTCCCTCCTCAACATCCTCTCCGGACACCGCTCCCCCCAATCCTTCCGTCCCCTCCTCCCCTCCATCCAATGAGCCTCATTCAATCTCACCGCCTCATCCCTATCGAATCCCATCCACACACCCTCCTCATCTCCCACACTAACACATCCTACCCATACACGAAATCCGTAGTCATCTCACCCACATCCACCCCCTACCCCCTACCACCACGCTCCAACCCCCACCCCCACATTCAACACCCACCCACCCAATAGAAATCAAAGTCGGCACTCCACATTCAATAGAAATCAAAAATCAAATCAAAGTGAGTAGAGGTGGCCCCTGCAGGGCGTATCGAGCTCAATGATGGTCGGAACGATTACAGGGGGTCATAGCGGAGGCATAGTCGAGGCAGAACAGGGCCTGGCATATCGCTTCGCGTCCTGTCGGAAAGGCTGGGGGAGGCGAATGGCCTATCGGTGAGCGTTATTCATCAGAGGCTATGCGTGTGTGTCCTATATAACGGAGGTACGACGTAGAGAGAGGGCCTTGCTATGTACGATGCCGGTCTCTATGAAGTCTTTCATCCCGCCCGCCGTTTTCATCGATGTGGCCCAGCCATTGATGAAAGCGTTGATGAAATGCTCGAGCCATTTGTCCCGTCTCCTCAGGCACCACTCATAGTGCGCTATGTCATAGCAGGCTAGTAGCTGATAGTCCTCTGGCTCATACTCCTCCGCGGTGAGAAGAGCGAGATCGACGAAGAGCTGGTACGTCTCCAGCCACTCCTTGTCGGTCACGCCCCTCTTGAGGGGGTAGGGTCCTTTACGGATACGCGATAGGTCGGGTGGGGATAGGTTCGCAACACCGGCGTCTACCATGTCTTTCTCCTATGTCTTTGGGCACCTGCATGTGCCCCTCGCCAGTTGAAGAAATGAGATCTTCAGGGACTATACTGAAGTATAGGATAGGGCAGTACAAAAAGTCAAACAATTCCTATGCTTAGCCCTTCCTTCCACCATGAGCGCCTCCATGAGCCCCTCAGGTACCCCTCCCAAGGACCATAACGACAAAAACCTACATGTCGTTGGGCACCTTACAAGGCCCGGCCTAACAAAGTCGCTTACATAGCGTTTTCAGTTTTTGCGTTTTCTCGGAGAGCTGTACCCTCCCCTAGACGGAAACCGTACTTTTCGGCGAAAAAGTCGAAAATCGTCGCTAGCCGACGAACGTGGCGAGCTTGATGAGCGCTTCCCCCAGGGACATGGCGTCAATCCTGTTCTCGAGCTCCTCCCCCCAGCGGAGAACCATCCCCTCTCCACGGAGACTCACAGCGGAGAACACGACCTGCTTCTCTTCAATGATCCCCACCGCTTCCTCCACGGTTGCCCCTGCCTGGTCAATCTCTACCATCCTCATCCTCCTACGGCCAAAACTTCGCTTTCTTGCGGCATGTGTGGCACACCAACAAGTACTCTACCGAATCGTGGTCATCCCTCGTCAACAAGCTCTTCTGCACCAACCCCACGTCACACGTAGCCTTTAGCGTGAAACACTGACTGCACTCGAGCTGGTCCTCCTCTCCCTTCCTCGTCTCGGTCAGCATCACGGTCGCTATCGCTACGGGAAACGCCATCCTACTCCTCCTCCTCTTCGTCCCTCTCGAGCTCTTCAGCGGTGCAGAACTCACAGCTATCTTCCGAGTAGAACCCGTGGTCAAAACAGAACCGATCCTCGGGGGAAACAGTGAATACTATTGGGATTCCTCGCTCGTTGTACATCCGCACCTTCATCATCGATCTCCTTGCCACATTGCCTCGAGAGACTGGTCGTCGAGCAGGGTTTCACTTCTCTATCGAACCACGATGACCCATTCGCCAGCGTCGTTCTTCACCACGTTCTCCTGGGAGAGACCTCGCTCCCTTGCCGCGGCGACGGCCTCCTTCTTGAGCCGGAAGGTGTCTTCCGCGGTTGCCTCGGCGAGAGCTTTCTCGATCTCTGCCTCGGCCCTCAGGTTCGCCTTGACGATGCGCTCCTCCAGCTTCGTGATCCTCTCCTCCAGCCGCTCCCTGGCCTCGTCGGTCTCGGCGCTCTGGAGCTTCTCTCGAAGATTCTCCAACCTCTCCTCCAGCGAGAGCTGGGGGAGCGGCATGAAGTGGCGCTGACCCCGCTTGAAGGTCAGAGCTCCCTCGGGAACCTCGTCGACTGCCTCGGCCTCCAGGACGTGGATGTCGTCGGCCACCAGGGCCGCACCACGCTCCTCCGCCTTCTTCAGGTTCCCCGTGATCACGCCTTTGAGCCGTGCCTTCGAGTCACTCGAGGTCCAGTGGAAGACCCCGAGTTCCCTCGTGTTTTGCTCGTAGCCAACCACGACGAACTTGAAGGCCGGCCTGTCCACGGACCGGCGATTGACGAGGATCTCGCCGTTGGGGCAGCGCGCGATGAAGTTCTGCATCTCTACAGCGTCCTCATCAGGCGTCTCGTTGGTCTGGTCGTCCGTACCACTTCCGATCATGTCGGCTAGAAACTCAGTTGCGTTCATGACTTTCATCTCGCTTTCCGGGAAAACGTTCATGCTTTCCCTCGAAAAGCCCGACGACCAGCCTCTCGATGCAACGTAACGTTGATGGCATCCTCATCGTACCTTCCTCCACGAAGAGTTACTCGGGTACGGTTCCCTCGAAATGCTCGAGGTATGCGAGGTAGACGTATTCCGCGATTTCACGCTCGCCCATCATCGTCTTGGAAGGATTCATTCCTGACTCGGAAATGTACCAACCATGACGGTGATAGTGTCGAAGAAATCCATCGGGAGGGTATCGATCTTCGTCACGATATCGAGCTCTTAGCTCGGAAACTGCGTCGAAAATTTGTCGCCGCAATTCCTCGTTGGTTTTCTCGGTCATGCGTCCTCCATACGTTGCGCGGGAGGAAGGCACGATGAGAATGCCATCTAGCACGATTAGATTGTCAGAGAGCTGTTCGGGGTGGTCCTTCCCCCAGGCCAACGATGGTCAGTGAGCATCGTCTGCGAGTGATTTTTAGGACCTCGTGATTTTGGTTACCTCCTGGTTTTTGTTGCCGTCCATGGTTTCATTATAGTAAGATTTCGGTAGTTTGTCTAACATTTTCTTGTCGGTTTCAAGGCTTTCTTTTGCGAGGTAAGCAGGTGAAATCAAAGGGCTTCCAGGAGGGTGTCAGGAGATCCACGGGGATCTTGCGAGAGACGTCACTCCAGGAGCATAGGGGGATGGTGGCAGATGTTGGGGGTAGGGTTTGGGATGAGTGTGGTACTTTACGTATTCTCTCTATCGCTCCTCTGTACTCTTCTCTTAGAGGGAGTACTTTCTTAGTTCTTTTCGGGGGCGCGCTTTTTCTTGGATTTCCTTCCGCGCGATTTTTTGGAATCTTGAGATGAAGCTGTCTTTTCCTAGAGGAGGGATGTCTACGACTTCAGGCCTTCGCGCTTTTTCTCAAGGCCACTTCTATCAGGTGAGCGGTCAGCCTCTTTAGCAACGATTCCGGGAGTACGACCCTGAATGAGCTTCGCCCCACACTGTTTGTGTGCTGATGATCAGCTCCGTCAAGCCATCCAAGAATCGCTTTGGCCTCTGCCCCGGTGAGGCTCATTCTCCACACCACCCTAGAACTCGTTTGCTCGCGAATCGTCTGAACCAATACCAGAACCGCCGACACCTCGCGTGCGCCAATTGCTGCGGCAAGTTCGCTATGAGATCTCACCTCGACGCCCAGGCGCTTGCTCAGCGCCGCCCAGTTCACTGTGGCCTTCCTCATGATCCCTCCGGTCGCGTTTTCGGTGTCCGGCAGGGCTTGGAGGTCTTTTTCGCGGCGTTGTGAGAGAACATACATGGACCTTATCGCTGCTTCGTTGATCTCAGCCTCCTTGAGGTCCCTGCGCAGGCGAGCGATCTGATCTTCACGGTCGATGCGGAGGTCTCGCTCTATCCGCCACTCCCTGTGGTCATCATGGCTCTTCAGGCGATCGACCTCGGCGTCGGCGTCGGACAGGGCGACAGTGAGGCGTTGGATTTCAGCCTTCATGGCGTCATACGTTTCCCATTCCTCGCTCATCTCACTCCTCCCACGGCCATGGGCCTCTTTGAGAGTGCCTACAAAATCATCTCCTCGTATCCTCCATCGATGCCTTGAGCCAGATGTCGAAGTCTCCATTGGTCGCGGCTACCGTGCAGGCCAAACACTCATGATAACTATGAAGTCCGTGGAGCTTCTTGACATGAAAGGTTCTCCACTTACCCTGTATCCACTGAAGGAACTCCACTGTCCACGGAAGGCCGCTGTCAAGACATGGGATGTCCTCGTCTGGATCTCTGTTCAGCAGAGGCTCGAGGTCGATGTCGTTGGCCTTGGCCCAGCACACCATTCGCGGATTGACCTTTATCTCAGTGCTTTCGTTTACGTCCACCACTGCTGTCGGGATTCGAGCCCCACACTCACTAGGTTTCATCGGTCTCCTCCTCCTGGCCACTCTGGCAGAGCTCGCCGCAGATCGCGGGCCTGCAGGCGCAGTTCAGCCGCCTCCGCCGCCGCCCACGCAGCCGCCGCGTCCGTCGCCGCCCTCGCCGCCCACGCCGCCGCCGCCCACGCCGCCGCCCTCGCCGCGTCCGCCGCCGCCCCCGCCGCCGCCCTCGACGCCCACGCCGCCCTCGCCCCCGCCGCCCACGCCGCCCTCGACGCCACCCTCGCCGCGTCCGCCGCCGCCCCCGCCGCCTCCGCCCACGCCGCCCTCGACGCCACCCTCGCCGCGTCCGCCGCCGCCTCCCTCGCCGCCGCCCCCGTTCGATCCTCGCCCGATAGCCACCGGCTAGCCCATCGGCGCCATGCGGTAGCCCACGGCGCACGGACGCCACGCAGCGATTTCTGACCGCGACGTATCGCTCGTGCCACGATCCGCTCGATGGCTGCCGCTGGCACATCGATCCCCTCGGCCAGCAGCGCCCATATCATCCAGTCGCCCCGGTGACACTGTGTCCAGGCGTCGGCCATCGTGCTGTATCCCTGCAGCCACTCGACGGCCTCCGGGAAGGGTCGATCACCGTCGAGGCGAGTCTCCACTATCCACTCACTCGGCCTCATCGGTATCCTCCATAGGGTCGTACGCCGCCATGAACTCGATCGCCTCCATGACACATGGAGGCCGATTTTCTGCAGGCACTATGGTCGACACATAGTCTGCCAGGACGGCGCAATGGTCCTCGAGCCGGGCGACGGTGGCCATCCACCCCGCCACGCGCCTACTGGCTTTTAGCGATAGATCATCATACTCCGCCTCCAGCCGCTCCAACTCCGCCTGCAGGGCGTCGCGCTCGGCGCGTGCCTCCCCAGCCTCGCCCTTGAATCGCTCCACAAATGCATTCAGAGCGCTCACCATCCCGTGCAGCCCCTTGACGTAGGAGACGGCGCGACGGAACATCGGCGACGTCATCCCCAGCATATCAACGAGCACTCGGTCAGCTGCTACAGAGCATTCGGGCGCGTCCCGAATCGCCTTCACAACCTCCCGCGTCGCCACATCCTCAAGAAGCTCAGGCCAATCCATGTTTGGTCGAGGACAGCCCGAACCATTAGGCTGAGGAGGTCCACACTCTCCACCACGAAGACACCAGACATGGCCTGAATCATGACCGAATATTCTCTTGGCCTGCCGATACTTACACTTCTCGATCTCCATGATCCCTCACTTTCTCTTCGCGCCGAATCTTCCCTGGAGCTCAACTCCCAGTCGCTTCGCCTCGTCCTGAAGCGGGCCTTGATCATGCAAACTCTCGCCTGCCTCCCAGAGAGTCTGAAGACGAGCAGCGATTTTCTCCGGCTCATCAATCGGTTCCACCGTAATTCTGTATCGAATCACTCGAACCATACCGTTGAAACACGAGGGCTCAGATTGAGTCAGATCCCTCAGCCTCCAGCCAGCTAGGGCAAGAAGGTCTCGAAACTAAACGGCTTCACGATGCCTCCGGATCAGGAAGATCGGTAAGATCCACTACACATAGATCCGACCCGTTCCAATCACAATTGAGGCAGTTCTCCGAGTAAGACGGCTCTTCTCCCTCCGACCGAGGACATCTTGCGTTGAACCGCATCGCGTCCCTCAGTCGATTCTTCTCTGACTCGAGGTAGGTGATGCGACAGTGCTCGCACACACGACCCTCGACAATGAGGATGTTATGAGGGCAGGTGTTCTCGGCCTCCCAGATCTCACGGGCCGCTCTAAGACAGGTGTAGCACCGAGTGCGTTGCGGATAAGCGTTACGACTGATCCACTGATGATGCCCGCATTCAAGGAGCACCCTTTTCGTCTCCGACTTTCTCTTTGGGTTAGAATATTCGAGGATCTTGCGCAGTGGTGCCTTTTTCGGTCTTTCACTCATGCTGGCTCCTACCGTGTCTCCGTTCTGTATCTCCTGCCTATTCCTAGTCGTCCATCTCAACTCCGCGCAAAAAGTTGCAGAAAAGCCGAACAACTGTCCACTCGATGTCCGCTTTGACTCGCTCGGACAAGAGAAGCCCGACGAAAGGTTCGAGCTCCAACTTCGTCCTACTCTCCAAGCCCTCTATCTGAGGGGAGGGCTTCGTCAGCTCGAGCCGGTCCACATCCATGTAGATGAAACACCAGGGAGGCTCCATCCATGTCCGCTCGACTACCACCTGGTCCTTGAAGGGGTAGGACACAATCCGAACTATCTTCCCACCCTCACTAAGCATGGTGGGCCGAATAATCTTGGCCTCGTCGCCTGGAACAAATCGAATCATCCGAGGAGCTTCTTGGCCCGAAGAACAAAGCGTTCGACAATGGCGCAGTACCAGCACCCCTCATGTGTGGTCCGGCCATCCTCAGTGCGGACTCGCACCAGGCGCAAAGGCTTGTCTTCAGACTTCCTCCCACAATGCGGACACGGCCACCTCGTGATCGGTTCCAGGGCCGAGATGAAGCCTTGAAGGAAGAGCGCTGTCTCAACCGCCTTGGCTGTGGCCTCGCTCACTGGCTCTGGATTCCGAAGGACCGGCCGATCCATCGTCGGTTCAGGGCACAGTCCCGGGGATCGGATCACCGAAGCCCTCAAGTCCTGGTCCACAGCTTTGGCCAGTTTCACCTCGAGCTCTTCACCCGAAAGCGGCGGTATCGGTGTCGGTCGCTCTGATGCCTCCAGATCCGAAACCGAACCCGAAAGCACCTGCGGCGTCTCCGCTGCCTCGGCTACCGGCTGTAGATCGAGCACCGAAGACTTCTGATCCTCTTGCTTCTCGTCACTCATCACTTGTCTCCTTGAGCATTGCGTCCCTCTGGCGCTCCCAGCTCTCCTTTTGCGTGAACCGTACTGCCCACCACAAACAGGCGAGGGAATCATCCCCAAAAATACGGCTCTTCTGAAGCTCTTTCCCAAGAGCATCCGCACCCTTCTCGATCGCCGTTATCGCCCAAGCCACTGCTACTGGCAGAGGCACAATCTGTTCCGTGATGCCCGTCTCCCTGGCCGCTCTCGAGCACTCATACATCGAGGCCTCGAGCCAATTGACAATGTTCACCTTGGAGATGAGACCGACCCGCGGTGGAGCACACATCTCCGAAGGCGATATCACCAGGTGAGTCCTACAAGCCGCGGGTCGATTCTCGTAGATAGAGCACCTGTCCTCCTTCAAGAAGACGCAAGGAATCTCCTGGTCAAACCAGGTCTGAAGATTGATCCGCTCCGCAATGCAATCCTTTGCCTGCTGCTCGATCTTCGGATAGCGACTCAAGAACCAGGGCCTTTTGACCGGATCGAAAAGGAGCGGCTCGAGAAACGCGAAGGTCTCCAGCACGGACAGTGTCACAGCCCGCTTGCAACACGCCGAGCACCCCTCTGAACACGAGATATCGAACTTCCCCTCAGCTGTCTTCGTCGCCTTGTCAAGCTCCTTATGCAGGCTCCTGAAGCGCTTCGCTACCCTCTTGACCTGCGACCGCCGCATTCCTTGTCGAATTGAAATCGGAGTCCTATTCATCCGTCGAGGCTTCATCGCTACCACCACTCCATGCTACACAAGGGCTGCGGCTCTCCTCGTTCTCGGGGCCGGTTACGCTTCATGAGCTCCAGAACCACGAAGTCTTGCTTCGGAGTATGCTCTCCACCGAAATTCGGCCTCTCCACCAAGTTGGCCTCTCGAACAATATCAACATACCGCCACATCTTCTTCCACCGACCAACACCATGCTTGATCACCCCCCTGAGGAGGGCGAACACTACCGATGACGCCTCGAAGGCCTTCATGACAAACAAGGCGTCCTGGTCATTCTCGTAGGGCGGATTCATCACCACCAGATCAGCTCTAGCCAGCTCCATGTTCAAGAAGTTCCCCGCGATCACCTCTACTCGCGGATCGAGGTTCTCCAGCTTCGCCACGTTGGCCGGATCGAGCTCTACGGCAGTGATTCGCGCTCGAGTCCTCTCCAAGAAGGGCTTGATCAATGCGCCCTCTCCAGCACTTGGCTCGAGAATAATCTCCGCAAAAGGATAGGCCTGAATCACCCACTCCGCGATCCTCTGCGCTGTCCGAGGATCAGTATAGTACTGACTGAGGTCAGCCTTCTGTTCGACATCATCCCACAATAGCCCTTGCGGTCGCTCAGTCATCGATCCTCCAGGCCCGAATCCACTCTCTCCCAGGCTTTCCGAAATTGTATCGCTGAAGCTCGTATCCGCAATCTTCAATCCGATCACGCAGGTCGCTGTTGGGCACTCCAGACAGATCCTCATGAAGCTCAATAATCCAGTGCTCGATCCTTCGGAGATGCCGTTGCTCCGTTTCCATCAAGATATCGGCCTCGCCACCCTCACAGTTGACCTTTGCCAGATCAACCTGAATCCGATTTCGCTCCAAGAAAACTCCCAGAGACTCCGCGAAAACCTCTTGCGTATCTCTCAAATCTAGCGCGTCATCCTTCACAGTCGAGTTTGCCCACTCCTCGCCGGAGTAGTGCAGTATGGCCGCCGCCTGGTTTGCTCCAACCACCGCGGCTCGAATCAAAATAGCGTCCACATTATTGAGCTGCGCGTTGATTTGAAGTAGCGCGAAAGCCTCCTCATCAGGCTCAAAACTAATCACCCGGCCCTCAGGAAAGTTCTTCGCCATCTTGACCGTGAAAGTTCCGATGTACGCTCCAACATCCAGTATCACAGCTCTATGATGCTGCAGCACCAAGGAACTGAGCATTCTCGCCATCACTCCTGTGTCCGAGAGCTCGCCAAGCTGATACTCATCGGTAGTGCCAGAACGAATCGCCCAGTCGCATCCCGCCTTGGAAACAATCTTGATCATCGTACTTTCCTCACACAGAAACGAGTACCGACTACCTTCTCGCCATCCTCGAATTCCACCAAGACATTCCCCGGAGCCGAATGGTATACGTACGACCTATTACCCCATGTCCATGGTGGCGAAGACTTCCAACTCTGTGTCCACCCTCGACTCCTACCTCGAGCCAAAACCCTGCACCGATGGCCCTTTCGGTCACCGCGATACTTCCGGTACCACCAGACATGATCAAATTCCGTATTCATCGTGCGTGTACCGTGCACTCTCTAGCTTGCCCAAGGCTTCCTTGATTCGAGCTCGACTTGTTCGACGATCCTCAGAAACTCTCACTCGCGCGAGCTCCTGATCAAGCAACTCTAAAGCACGTTTGGCATGCCGAAAAGCTTCCTCTGTCTCCCATCTCACAACTCTCTCCGAAGCCTCTCGATGTGTCCCCTCCCCATCGCTTTGACCTCGCAGCCAAGCTCGAGATACTGCTGAATCCTTCTGTCGCTCAGAATCCGAAAGCAGTCCACCACCGCAATCGGATGGCCCGCCTGCCCAACCACGAATTTGGGATCGAGCGCTGCCTTGTAGATCTGGTGTGGGACCGCCAGGACCAAGGCATCGATCCCTAGAAGCATCTCTCCCAATTCTGGGTCCACCTCGAGATCAATCAAGCTCTCCTGATTTCGGAAAAAGGCACCTCGATGCATCCAGTTCACTGGATAGCTGTTCTGCTTCGAGAATTCTGGCCACTCCTTCACATGAGGATCGGTGACCCGAACCTCTGCTCCCATTTCAGTCAACTTGCGCACCACCAGCTCGGAGCCCGACCACCGAGTGTCGCCAACATCCTCACGATAACTGGCGCCGGCGACCAACACCTTGCTCGAGGCGACATATCGTCCAAGAGCTCGAAGAGCATCCCGAACGAGTTCGGCTGCATGCAAACCTCGAGTGTCGTTGATGTCAACCGCCATGGGGGTAATCTTGAAGACCCTGTCACCATCCTCAAAGCCCATCAGATGCTTGTAGGCCCACATCCCAAGAGGACCATCCTTCGGAAGGCAATAGCCACCAATCCCAGGACCTGGAAAGAGCAGATTGTTGTGCGTTGGCCTCATCCGGATCGCATCCACCACCTTGGCAAGGTCCACTCCATTGCGCTCCGCGAAGACACACCACTCGTCCATGAAGGCCAGGGTTACGGCTCGAAAACTGTTCTCAACCACCTTGGCCGTCTCACTCTCGATCGGCCTGTCTAGAACCGTGAGCGGAAAGTTCTTCGTGTCGATGACCCGATGAAGGAAGGCTCTGGCCTCCTTCGCTGCTTCAGGACTACAGGCCGCCATGACCCGCCAATAGTTCCGAATCGAGCTGACGTACTCCTGGCCCGGCATCACCCGCTCATAGCTGTGCGCCAGCTTCGGTGTGGCCTGAATCCGTCGAGCCTCGAATCCCTTCTTCAGAATCGGCCAGGCGACGAACTCAGTCGTTCCTGGGGGAACCGTCGTCTCGATGAGCACCAGAGCCGATGCCTTCATCTTCTGCCCAAGAAGACTCATCGCCTCCTCGAAGGCACCGAGCTCTACCGACCCCGTTCGACAGTTGCCGAGCTCGGTCTTCTTATAGTCGCACTGAACATCCACGACGATGATGTCGGCGACCTCGAGCACATAGGGACAGGCCGTAGCTGTGAGTCTCCCAGAGTCCACACCTCGACCTATGAGATCCTCCAGTTCAACATCCTCACTCTCGATGGGGCACCACCCATTTTGTAGCCACTCAACCTTCCAGTAACTCCGCTCGCTTGGTCGTTGATACCCGATGACCAAGTACTCCGGATTCTCCGCGATGACGGCCGCCATAGCCGTTCCGACAAACCCCACCCCCATGACCACAACAACAGTTTTTTCCGGATTGTTCTTGACTAGGTCTTTGATACGAAGTTCCTCGTAATAAAGAACCGTCTTGTCCGGAATATCCCGCCTATTTCCAAGAGGATCTATCGAGTATTGTGGCTCAAGCATATCGCCTCCGGTACCACTTCAACGTTCTCTCCAATCCTTCGTCCAAACTCCACCGGCTCTCGTACCGTAAATCTGCTCGAGCCCTATTCATGCAGGCATGACTGTGCCTCACATCTCCTGCCAAAGAAAGCATGTGCTCCCCCTCACCGCGATAGCCCAAAATCTCAGCCATGCAAGCATGGAGCTTGAGAAGCGTAACGGGAGATCCGTGTCCAATGTTGAACGTCTTACCGAAAGCCTGCTCACCCACCGTCATCCGCCGCATCTTGCCCGCCGCAAGGTTGGCTCGAACCACATCCTCAACAAAGGTGAAGTCCCTCGACTGCTTGCCATCACCATAAATCAGAGTCCGTCTGCCGTGAATCATGGCCTCAGCCCACCGAGGAATGACCGCAGCATAGGGACCGTCTGGTCGTTGCCGAGGACCATACACATTGAAGTAACGAAGAGCGATGGTCGGAAAGGAATAGGTCTTCCAGAACGCCCGACAATAGGTCTCAGCCGCCAGCTTACTCGCCGCATAAGGCGATACTGGGGAGGGCGTCATGCTCTCGACCTTCGGTAGCTCCTTCGTCTCTCCGTACACCGAACTCGAGCTCGAGTAGACGAAACACTTGACGCCACTCTGTTCCGCGACACGCAGCAACTGAAGCGTAGCCGTTGCATTGTGGCTATGCGTAGCTACCGGGTCCCCAACCGATCTCGGCACTGACCCCAGGGCCGCCAGATGAAATACTACCTCCACCCCATCCATGACCTGGCGGCAAGTAGCCTCGCCTCGAACGTCGCCACAGATGAACTGAAACTCTTCCGGCGGAAGCTCCATCAGGCGAGCGATGTTCGACTTGAAGCCATTGCTCAGATTATCGACGCCCACCACACTCCAGCCCTGCTTGACCAGTGCCTCGGCAAGGTGGCTTCCGATGAATCCCGCAACCCCTGTAACCAAACAACGCGCCATCACTTCTCCTTCAGATGATCGCTACACCGATGCTCGGAGTAGGTCAGAGCCAGAACTGCCTTGCCGCCCCGAATCACGAACCGTTCGTCAGGTTTGGCATTGAGAACAACCTTCCCGGAACCGCGTCCTCCCCGGGACCTTGTCGCAACGAACACCGGCATAACGCATCCAGAACACTGGATCGTCTTCTTTGTCGCAGCCGATTTCATCGATCAGTCCCCGCCTCCGTCTCTAGGGGAAGGCCAACTACCTTCTTGATGCTCTCCTTCCAGCGCACCTTGGGATGGCCGTTCAAAGCGGCATAGACGCGAAGGATGTTCTCCTTCGTCTGACCATTCTCGATGCGCTCGATCTCCGCCTCGGCCACTCCCACCGCCCTCTTGCGGACCATGTTCATCTTCCCGAGCCAGATGGAGTCGGTAACGAAGGGCTCGAGCGCGACCACATCCTGAACCACGTACCCCGTATCGAGCATTGGCTCCATCGACACCGAGGTCCGATAGCCCTGGCGGTAGGCGTGCTTCAAACAATCCACCCGTTCTTGCGGCCTTGGCGCAAAAGGCTCCCACACCTTGGCGACATTTCGATCTAGGCACCCAATGGTGAACCGCAACAGAATCTGATCTTGGAAGTAAATCATCTCTCCGAGAAGCCGACGCATTACAGCTAGACGCGGCTTGCTCACGATGAGCACCTGGTTGCCGACAGTCAAGAGGTTCTGAAGCGTGGCCAGGCACGCATCATAGTTCTCCTCGAATATGTCGTGCGTGGAGGGGAACATCACGGTTCCCGGATACTTCTTCTGCTCCTTGTTGAGGTACCGATTGACTCGAAGCTCTAGCCAATCCTCTGGCCGCTGAATCCGACCGAATCTTCCGGCCATCTCTCTGGCATAGCAATATTTGCAGCCGTTGAGACATCCCTGGGTATTGTTGACCGAGGCTACAGACCACTCCTTGGTCCCACTCACAGACTTCGCTTCACTCACATCTCCTCCAATCAAGCTACCGGATTCGAGAGATCGAGAGCACACAGAACTCCTTCGGTACTCCGAACTCTCCACCGGGAGTTATGTAGGTAACTCGTCCCGATGTCTCTCGTCCCGTGTAGCCGCGCCCCTTTGGACCAACCAGATGTCCCATGTATGTTGCATCCAGATCCTTCGGGTCCTCTACCCCCGGATTCCACTCCTGAAGAACCAGAATGTCGCCTACCTTGAAGTCCCGATCCTGACGCCGATACTCATGCGTCTTTCGGCCATCAAGAAAGGCTTGAAAGGGCTCAGGCCAACATTTGAGCTTGTGGAGATCCGCTCGCAATGACGCCTCACGGCTCGCTTGAAGCGCGTTGATCACTTCCTCGAAAATGGCTGCTCGAGGGATTGCCGTGAGACTATGAATCTTTACGGCATAGGACCAGGTTTGCTCTATCTCCCGGTCAGTGAAAGCGGCGGCATGGCCCATATTGTAGGCCCAGGCTGGCGGGAATGCCATGTCTTACTCCTGTGTCTAGCTGTGGATCAGTGGCTATGGTGCGTAGATGAAGCCCTCGTCGGTCTGCATGACCTTCTCGTGCGTCTTGACCAAGCGCTGCAGGCTGGTCTTGATGCTCGGGGTCGCTGCGGTTTCACGCTCCGCCTGCACCGCCTCGATGAGCGCGTCCTGGCTCATCACCGTGCCCTCGTTCTCCATGAGCTTCTGGAGGAGGATGGGCCTGATCATCACCTTGCCCGAGTGGCCGGCGCTCTTCTTGAGCTCGTCGCCTCGACCGAGAGCTTCGAGGATCTTGACCTTCTCGAGCTCGAGCTCATCGATCTTCTGCTGAAGCCGGGTGATGCCGTTCTGCTTCTCCGTGATCATCTCGTCGAGCTCGGTCAGACGCGCTTCGCCTTGCTGAACCCAGCTACTGAACTCGAACGCCCCATTCGACTTGTCCTTCGACATCTGTCCTATCTCCTTTTGTATCTCAGGCAAGTTAGATCCAGGCCGCAAGCAAGGGCCTGGTCTGACTCGCCGCAATCGTATCTCCGGTCCTTCTCGCATAGACCACTCCCCCCGCGGGCACTCCCGCACCAGCCGCCACGGTCTGCAGCGTTCCGTTGGTCACAACCACGCCGGTCGCGAACTGAAACCACCGATGACCCGAATCGATGAAACGGCTCACGTCATTCTTGACATCGGTCTCATCGATGAGGAAGTACAGATCCAGGGTCACCGTCTCCACTCCAGCACCAGCCAGAGCCAGCCACAAAGCACTCGCTGGCGCGTTGAGCTCGGCCTCGGGCAATCCAAGGACATGAGCCGCAAGAATCGACTGTGGTGCCGCCACGGGGTCGACGTCTGCAACACCTTGCTCAAACTGACCACTGCTCTGAAAACGCATGGCTAACCTCCGCCGCTATCCTATCATCCCCAGACTACCGACGCACCTTCAGTCTGCGCCTTTTTGAGGACCTCAAGGAGTCTCCGAGTACGATCAATCAAGTACTCGTCGTCCAACGGCATGACAATCATTCGAGCCTTGTCGCCAGGAGCGTCGTCAACAAACGCCCTCTCGAAAGGCCTTCGCCTCTTCTCCGAGTTCATGACTCGAAGACAATTGCGAATCACCCTCGAAAGCTTCTCCCCACTAACAGCTCCCCACAATCCATCCTCGCCGCTACAGGGAAGCCCCACCATCATGAACACTGTTCGAGCATTGACATTCGCCAGATTCAACCATGGCCACACAGACTCGGTGTACCCATCCTCATCCGGCGGGGTTCTCGGAGCACCCTCAACTGAAATAACGATGCTCACGACCTCAACCACACCGCAGCAGAAATTGGGTTTCGAGCCTCACCGATCCGCTTACCATGCTCAAAAAGCGCCCATACATCAGTCCGACCGAAATAGCACACCGACCTATGTCCAATCGATGCAATCGGAACTTTCCGACATGATCGCCAATACTCGGCTCCGGCAAGCCACGCAACACGTCGAGTAAATCCTGCCGGCTTCACAGCGATCCCCGGAATGTCAATCCGTCCCACTAATAGCCCGTTCCGTACTCCGGATTATCCTGGGGGAAGCCCTCCCACTCGATGATGATCCTCACTCGGCCCTTCATCGAGCACTCCAGCCGAATCACCGAAGTCTCCTCGTTGATGTAGTCATGCGGATGGCCGGACTTGCTCAAACAATCCGCGTAGGCCAAGACGTCCTCCAAGCTGAGCACCATCTTGCGGTTTCGCACTATCCGTACTTTCTTCTTGTCGCTCATCGTCGTCGAGCTCCCCAGGCCTCCGCCAATCTGTCGGCCATCCTGCGCACCTTCCTCCTGCGCTTCTTCCCCTTCTTGAACTCCCTCTCCACCTCCCACACCACATGCTTGAGCACTTCCTTCGAGAGAGGAATCTCCTCCTCAACCAGCACTGACCCCTTCGACCGCGAACTGGTTACCCAGGTCAACCGAGTCGGCATCGTGACTCTCTTTCTCCGACCTAATCGCTTCTGCTCCCCAGACAAATTCTGCTAGGGCTTGGATGCTGTAGAAGTCGTACCGCTCCTGCGTGTGGCCCGGATACGGAACGAAGAGTCGGAAGTTGTTGTGTGATCCAAAGAACACCACCGAGGCCAACTCAGGCCCCAATCGAAGGATCAACTGCGGTGCGCCACCAATCGCGTGCT